>JAAUYJ010068520.1_pt1 | contig 36030 bp, 34 predicted proteins | sample 7278031 | NCBI WGS metagenome assembly JAAUYJ01 (sample SAMN14350222, study PRJNA611818) | marine sediment metagenome | isolation source: surface marine sediment (1.8m) | place: French Polynesia: Moorea | collected 2018-08 | reverse complement strand
CTTGTGAGCATTGTCAAACTAATCATGATCGTGACATAAACGCATCAATAAATATTAGAAATGAAGCCTTACGGATACTGCGAGTGCGTAATTCGGCTTCGCAAGCCGAATTACGCACTCAAGACACTCGTTAGGAACTAGCGAGACTGCCAATGGAAGGAATGTAAGACGGTTAGGTGGCAAGATTTCTTGCCTCTTAGACGCAACTCCCAAAGAAATTGGAAGCCCCAACTATATTGCTTGCAATTAGTTGGGGTAGTTCACCCGTATAAGGTAGAAAAAGAAGGGAAAACTTACATCGAAATGGATAGATTTTTTCCTAGTTCTAGGACTTGTCAATCAGAATGTAGAATGAGGATTACCTCTATCTCAAGTTGGAGACTTGGAACCTTTTTTTTCGGTTATGTCTGTCCAAATCAGGGAGGAAGTATAAAAATAGTGTGCCTTAGAACTGTTTCTGAAAAACAGATTCTAAAAACACACTCAACACACCAAAATCATTGGATGTATTAAAAAATTATTTTATGGAATGGATATTCTATGACTTGCGACGACGGGTTACTAAACCAGCACCACCCACAGCCAATAAACCTAAGATGCTAGCAGGTTCAGGAACTGATTCTTCCACTTCTTCCTGTTTGGCAAAATATTCAATGGTAAACTCAATATCAGCAAGGGTAATCTGCTCGGTGGTTACGTTACCTCCAACAGCGTCAATACTAGAACTTGCGTTGCCAACCAAGTCGACTAGAAAGTTTCCACTACCAATAAAACCATCAAACCCAGCTTCACCTTTCTCAATGGTGATCATATCCTCATCAAAACCAGATAAGTCTGCTAATGTTAGTGGGGTATTGGTCTGATCAACTATGATCGCACCGGGTAGGCCAAACCCTACGGGATCTGCACCAAAACTGGCGACTGGATTAGGATTTAGGAAAATTCCAGGTGTGTTATCGGGAAAGCAACCAATAGTAGCCCCAGCCGAGCCTCCCACTTCTGATGTAGTAGTTGTTGAAAAAGTCAGGTCAGTGGTGGCATTTGCCGAACAGGAAATGATGACAGTGTGTAGCTCCTGTCCATCAAAGTTCGCAGGATCATATAAGGGAAAGATAAATGGATCAATGTTAGGTGTGGCCCCTGTACTGCCAAATGGGGTCAGGGTTGATTCTAAGTTTTGAGTCTGTGTGAAGACTGAAATGCCCAGGGATTTAGCTTCCTCGGCAATTGATAGAGTAGATAGAGTAACAACTCCCACAGCCAGTAAACGTTGTGTTTTTGTTAAGTTATTGAGTTTCATCGGTTTTTGCTCTAATGTGTTAGAGAACTTTAAGTAATCCAACCGTATGTTAAAGTAAGTTACCAAAAATTGCAAGAGTTTACTGAATGTTAAGATAAAATTGTTATAAATCCTGTAGTATCTATACTGATGACTAAAAATCTGGAGGGAGTTATTATCCAATAACTCCCTCCTTAATATATGTGGTATTAAGTTCAGAAATAATTAACTTCCTTCTTGTTGCAATTTTTGTCCAATTCTGGGTTCCGTTCCGGCGAAAATACGAATAATATTTGCCCGATGACGAAGGGTAACATACAATCCCACAATCACCCCAAATAAGCAATAGGGTAAAGGTTGATGTAATCCAAACATCAGCACATTAACCGCAATCACTCCTGTAATGGAACTTAAAGAGACGATACGAGACAGACTCAACATCCCTAAAAAGCTGCCTAAAGCACCTAAAGCAACAATGGGGTTAAGCACCAATAACACCCCTAAACTAGAAGCAACGGATTTTCCTCCGGTAAAATTGAGGAAAATGGACTTACTGTGACCGAAAACAGCAGCGATCGCCCCTAAAATGACTAACCAAGGCTTCCAGGCTAGGGGAATCATCTCAGAGGCATCTAGCATAAACCAGAATTTAATGAGAATAACTGCTAACATCGCCTTAGCTAAATCTGCCGCTAGAACAAAAATCGCGGCCCCTTTGCCAACGCTACGCAAAATATTGGTCGCACCAGTGGAACCGGAACCGTGTTCACGGATATCGATTCCTTTCAGGGAGCGGGCGGTTAAATAACCGGTGGGGATAGAACCGAGTAAATAGCCGACGAAAATTAGTAATGCGCTAATGAAAAAAGCCATAAGTCATGAGTAGAATTGAAGGTGGTCAAAATTTTTATTGTTTAATAGAGATAATTGCTCGTCTGCTGCTGTAGATCTGGTGCAAACGCTAACCATAACTGAAATTGCAGCAAGGATAGGCTGATCTCTTCTTCTGCTTCATCTATGATGATAAGAGGTAAAAAATCATCCTCTACTAACCGTTCTGCTTTTTGAACTAAAGCTTCTGGGGACTCGAATAAGACGACACCCCTTTCAGGTCCAAAATCACCACGAGAAATACCCAAAGCGTCTTGTAATCCTCGTCGCCATTCTCCTAGTCTTTCTGGCGTATTGGCCAAAATTAGGAAGCGAGTGCGATCGCCGTGCAGTTCATTTAAAATAGAAATAATTGCCGAGGCCACTAAAATGTCTTGTAGGCGACCTCCTACGGAGCGAATCGAGCCTCTTCCTCCTTGAGAAAAGAACCATTTTTGAACTCTTTCAGCGTGAACAGGTTCAAAAGTCCGACGTAACTGCCAAGGCGGTCCATAATAGTCGGGATTTCTCCGATACTGTTCTATTATTTCTTGAATTTTCCGAGTTTGACTGGCAAATTCTTGGGGAGAAAACTGCACGGTTGCTCCACTCACCGAAGGGGCTTCCATTGTTTCTGGAGGTTTTTCCCAACTCTCTTGGGTTGGTAAGTCCAACTGTTCAGCCGCTACAGCGAGGTCTTGTAAACTCCCTACTAAATAATCTTTAAACCCTTGCACCCGAATGGCTAAATCTTGGGATATTCCGGCAAAGGTGGTTTTCATCTCCTCGCGAATCCTATCCCGACGACGTTCTAATTGTTCAACCGAGAGTTCTAGGGTTTGTTTCTTTTGCTGAAGTTCTTTTAACCCTTCGCTTACCATTGTTTGCAAGGCCTGTTCTACTGTTTGGGTTTTTTCGGACAGTATTTTAGCTTTACTGGTTTTTAGGGTTTCTATTTCAGCAATTAATCCCTGTTTCTCTTCTTTGAGGGCTTCAACCTCTTGATTAAGTTCTTTAATAATGTTTTCTAAATCCACTGATTTAGATTCCTCATCAATAGCGGATACATCCTTATCTGATGAGTCAACTATTTGCTTGTTTATACCCTGAGTATCGGGAAGGTTTAGGGGTTCTAGCCCTTTAATTTCCTCCACAGAGTCGTTCTCTTGAGAAGTGTCAGGGGTGAGATCGGGGTTAGAAAATTGCGGAACGTCTGAGGTCATGGATTTAGATTACAGGGACAGGGTTCAAGATTGAGAGTCTGATTGAGTTAATAAGAGGGTTAGGAGACAAAGGTTTACAGATGAAGACTAGCTTATCTGTTAAGTCCGGGGAGATCACGATGGGATCAACCAAGTCAGTTTTTTATCCTTAGTGACTCACCCAATTTTTGTCAATTACGGCCGTCGAAGCATAGTGAGAGTCAGTAGCCTTAGGCCAAACTCTAGTTTGACTTCTGAGTTCTGACTTTTGCCATACCTGCTACCTATTTTTTCGACCAAAGGGAGTTAACTTATAAAAAGTTTATCGTTCCATCGGTGTTGATTTCAACCCATCTTTTTCTACTATATCAAAATTGCAAAATTGTTCCAAACAGGCATTAAGAGCCTGGGGATCAAAGATAATCGGTAGAAAGTGAATGCTATTGACTTCCTTAAAATAAAATAAAATCGGTATGGGTTGCCAAAAAATTTCCCAGTTTTCCCATTCACTGTAAGGGAAACTACGTATAAGTCGCTCGGAACGATAAACATCTAAAGCAGTTGGGGTAAACTGTAAACGAATGGTGACAGTTTGCAGTAAAAGAAATAAGCCAAATAATGCCAGAGGAAGACTGAGCCAAGGTTGGATGAACAACGTTGCGATCGCAATCAGGATTAAGACAATGGGGATTTTGTAGCTTGGGGCTAGTTCAGTGGTTTGCTGGTTAACACTAGGAGGGGTTACAGAAGTCATAGGAAAGGAAAGAATCTGTATTGAGCAGAAAAAGTATGGGACAATGTTAAAAGGAAAGGGTCGGATTGTAGACAAATTAGCTCTCAGGATAACATCGATCTCTCGATTTATGGAACCGTTATTGTCAAGTTTTTTTTGAAAGTTCAATGCTTAAGTTGTTATTTTTGTCAACCCCAGTGGGACCTCTAGGCTCAGGAATCGGGGGAGGGGTTGAATTAACCCTGCTTAACCTACTCCAAGAAATGATTAGACGGGGACATGAGGTTAAGGTGGTAGCCCCTAAAGGTTCGGTAGTTACAGGTGTTTCTTGTCAACAAATTTCAGGAACCTGGCAAGAAATGATTCAAAATAATCATCGAGACACACCGATTGTTTTACCTGAAAATTCGGTTTTGGGAAATATGTGGGATTATGCCAAGAGGGTAGAGACTGATTACGATTTAATTGTTAATTTTGCCTTTGATTGGCTACCTTTTTATCTAACTCCTTTTCTTGATACTCCTATTGCCCATCTTATCAGTATGGGGTCTATGACGGATGCTTTGGATGAGATCATGAACCGAGTGGCAAGAAAATATCCCAACACGATTGGGGTTCATACTAATGCTCAGGCCAAAACATTTTCTTTCAATGATATTTGTCGTGTTGTGGGAAACGGGTTAAATTTATCTTTATATAATTATTGTGACACCCCTGATCATTGTTTAGCCTGGGTGGGAAGAATTGCCTCAGAAAAGGCTTTAGAGGATGCCATAGAAGCGGCTACTAGGGTTAATATTCCTTTGAAGATTTTCGGTAAAGTTACAGATGAGGAATATTGGCAAACTATTCGTCAAAATTATCCCTCTGCCCCTTATCAATATGAAGGGTTTTTTAACACTGTAGAGTTACAAGAAAAGTTGGGTAAATGTAAGGCTTTATTGATGACTCCTCGATGGGTAGAAGCGTTTGGGAATGCAGCCATTGAAGCCTTAGCTTGTGGGGTTCCTGTGATTGCTTATCAAAGGGGTGGACCGGCTGAGATTGTGCAACATGAAAAGACAGGTTTTTTAGTGGAACCGGATAGTGTTTCTGGGCTAGTTGAGGCTATTAATAAAATTGATAGCATTGAGCGAAAACAATGTCGTCAACAAGCGGAAACAGACTATTCTCTCAAGGCGTTAGGCGATCGCTTTGAACCTTGGTTTTATGAGTTAGTTAAGTAGAATGCGCGAATTATTGACTCCTGATGTAAACCTTTTTGTCGGTAATTTTAACTTAAAATCCTAAGTCTGATCTGGCCATTTCTGCTGCTTCGAGTAGTTCATCATCGGGTAATTCTGACCAATCGGTTTGCCCGATTTCTGCATAGAATTGTTGATCATAAGGACGAGTTCTAATCACAACAGGCATGGGAACAGCATGACCCAAAATCAAGGCTTGTTGTTTAGAGTCTAATTTAGCTAAGACTGACCTTAAATTTTGTCCCCCAGAAACTCCTGTAAAAATGGCATCAATATCTTTTTCATCATTCAACAAACAGGTAATTCTTGTCCCAACTTGGGACATAACTTCGTTATCAATTCCTGATGGTCTTTGATCCACAATCAACAGGGTAACGAAGTATTTTCTCATCTCTCTAGCAATAGTTCCAAAGATAGTTTGATGCACAATTTTGGAATCTAAAAATCTGTGCGCTTCTTCAATAGTAATAACTAATTGTCTGGGACGATCAACGGGACTTTTTGTTTGTAAAAATCGTTCTGCTTTTTTAACATAACTGCCATGAATACGTCTGGTAATCATATTAGTAGCTAACATATAAGACAGCATATTAGATTGAGAACCAAATTCAATAACAACGTGCTTTCCTGCATCCAAGGATTCTAAAACTTGATTAATATAATTATGAGGGCAAGCAGTGCGTAAATATTTTAAATTATCTAAGCGCATTAACTTTCTTTGTAAGGACATAATTGAACCAGCATGACCTTGTTTTTCTTGACAAAACAGTTTTATATCTTCATTGGTCATGTTTAATAATTGCATAATCCAAGACTTACCATATTCTGCTTCTAAGATGTTGGCATTATCTAAACTTGCCTCAGAAATGCCTAGTTCATTTCCTACTAAACGAATATCTTCTATATCAATTTGATCGTAACTCAAATATAGTTCTTGCGCATCGCTAACCCCTCGACGTTTAGTAGACTCAGGATCTAAAGTATAAATTTCTACCTGTCCAGGAAACAACTGACGTAACCCTTTCACCGTGGAAACTTCTTTTCCTTCTTTCATGGCTTCCCAACCGTATTCTGAGTGCATATCAAACATTAAATTAACGGCTGCTTGCTTACGAATAATCCCAGAAATTAATAATCGGGTTAAAAAAGATTTTCCCGTTCCCGATTTACCAAATACCCCATTACTTCTTTCAACAAAACGATCTAAATCAATACAAATTGGCACGTCCATATCTAACGGTTTGCCAATGGCAAAGTTACGCCGTGTGGGATCATCTTCCCAACCAAAAACTGCCCTAAAATCTCGTTCTGAAGCTTCATAAACTTGACTAAAATGGGTCGGAATAGTCTTGACTGGCAGCAATTCTAAATCGGCGTTTGTTTGTGCCTCAAAGGAGCCTAAGGAAGTATCTTCTGTAGGAGAATGATTGTTTTCTTCTTCTGTGGGAGTGAACATCAACATTGGTGCTAGTTCCACATTGCCATAGGTGGCACTTCCTGCTAAGACATCCCGCATAAAAGTATCTTGGAAACTAGGGGGATTGGCTAAAATACGGGGGTTAGCAGTTCCCAAAGAAACATCAGTTAAGAGACAGAAAAACCGCGAGCGCACCCCTTGGACCACCAAAAATTTACCCACGCGCATCTGTTCTACAGAAACATCAGAATGTAAGCGAACTTCTAACCCTTGTGAGAGAGAACCTTGAACGACTGCGCCGAGGGGATGATCTGTCATCTTAAACACACACTCATACACTATATATGGGGTTAGTACCAATAGTCATAACCCTATGGGTATTGTATCGCAGAGAACCAGACTTTATGGAGGGAGTAACAACTTGTTGTTAAATTATAATTAATCTGCAAATCTTCTCTTAAAGTCCTAAAGTTCGGTTGTCAATGAAAATAATCTGAGTTAGATTAACTTCTAAATTGTTACTCTATGTAAGATTAATTATGAATATCCCTGCTCAACTTAAGACTAAAAAACTGACATCTAGACAACTATTATCCATCGGATTTTATATCTATAAAAAAACATTTAATCAGATTGTTTTATTCCTTGGTTTAATTTACTTCCCTCTAACTTTAATAATTTCTTTGATTAGCTATACCTTGACTAATCATTTTTTGGAGCGGTTATCAACTGATTTTTCTAGCTCAAATTTACTTCTGTATTGGAGTTTTTTCTTAATGATTAACCTGATTGTGTTAATCATGTATGCTCTCTACTATAAAACTATTGTACTTTTAGCTTATGATTACATTCATCAAAAACCTTTTAGTTATAGGGTTCTATCAAAAGATGCTCTTCATAACTTATTTTCTTTATGGTTATTAATGTTGAGGCTTGCTATAAATTATGTTTTAAGATTGCTGTTGTTAATCGTACCAGGAATTATCTATTTAATTAATAATTCATCAGTTATTTTTGCCTTCCTTTTGCGACAGGAAAGAATAAAAGATGCTTTTACTTATAATTTGATTGTTATGAAGGGGAATGCCGGTAGAGTCTTCTCTTTATACTTATATCCTGTAATAATATATATATGTTTTGCTCTCTTAAGTAATGTGTTGTCTTTATCCGTAACAGATAGTTCTTCAACGATTAATAATTATTCTGGTTACACTGTGGGCTTATCTTTATTTTCTCAAATTGTTTTCGCCGTTTTAGTCCCTGGATTAATTAATGCTCATTTGTGTCTATTTCTGAATGCTGAATCACACAAAAGACTGGGTTAGTTATGCTACACTCAGAATAGACGTTAAGTGGTGAGTATTCTTAAATAGTCACCTTTATAAGAACTGAATTTCCGAATATTTATTTTTATGCACTCTACCAATTACACGCCTCCTTGGGGTCTCAAAAATGGCTTATCGATGAGCTTTTATGCTGGTTTATTAGCAGGAAAAAATTGGCAAAAAACGGTAAAATTTCCTGAACCAACCTATCAGGAAAAAGTTTTTATTGGAGCGCAAGGTGTGCCTATTTTTGGGCTGGTTGCTATTCCGAAAAATCCTCGTGGCACCATTGTGGGAACCTATGGTATTACTGGGGACCTCGATAATCAATGGTATTTACGTTTATTAAGCCGAAAAGCCTTTGCTGCGGGGTATGCAGTGGTTATTTTTGATTGGCGTGCCCACGGAAAAACGGCCCAACTCTCTCCTACTTTAACCTCTGATGGACTCTATGAAGGAGAGGATTTTATTCGTATTGCTGCTGAAGCAAAAAATATGGGTTGTCCTTCTCCTTTTTGGTTAACTGGTTTCTCTTTAGGGGGACAGTTAGCATTATGGGGTATTAAAGCAGCCCAAACCCTCTCCAGTTGGGGACGGGATCTACCCATCCAAGAATCAGAGATTGCCGGAGGTGCCGTTATTTGTCCTAACTTAGATGCTAATCGTTCTCTATCCTACCTGGTTGAACATAAATGGGGTAAATATATTGAAAAAAGAATCGCTAAACAGTTAAAAAAATTAGCTTGGCAGATCCATGAATATCACCCAAAATCTCTTGATCCTGAGGCAATTGTTCGTGCTAAAAGTATTTGGGGATTTGATAATGAATTAGTTATTAAAAATTTAGGATTTTCTTCGGTTGAAGAGTATTATAATGCCAGTAGTCCTTTGCCCTTATTGCCTCATTTAAGTAAACCTACTTTTATTTTGTATGCAGCAGATGATCCTCTTTTTGACCCCAGTATTATTGCTGATTTAAAAGAAAGTTGTGCTAAGAATTCTTATGTTGATTTAAGGATAACTGATTATGGGGGTCATGTGGGTTTTATTAGTAATAAGACTTGTCAACGTCAATATCAAGACGGCGATCGCTGGTGGGCTTGGAATCGAATTTTAGAATGGTTTAATGATACTCAATATTAAATTGTGAGGTAAAAAATGACTATTATAACTGACTTAAAATCTATCTATTATCTTGACACTAATCAATGGCTAGATATCACAATTAAACTCTTAAGAGAAAACAGATTAGAAGAGTTAGATTTAGACCATTTAATTGAGGAATTAGAAGAATTGGGTCGTCGAGATAAGTTAACAGTTGAGAGTTTTTTAGAACAAATAATCCGACATTTATTACTACTTGAATATTGGCAAGAACAACAGTTTTATAATGCTAACCATTGGCAAGCAGAAATTATGAGTTTTAGAACACAAATACAGGAATACTTAACAACTAATCTCCGAAAGCACTTAGAGGAACACAAAATTAAGGTCTATAAAAAAGCCTTAAAATATGTCAGACAAAAAACGGGATACTCTATAAATTTTCCTGAAAAATGTCCTTATACCATTGAACAATTAATTGATGAGGAATGGCTTCCTTAAACTTATTCAGTGGTTACAATAATTGTCATACTATAAGATTAAAAAAATTAGTTAAGACATTTTTAGTCTCTTTAAGCATCATTCCCAGCTTACGAGGAATCCCATTAATCTCTTAACTATTATGCTTAGTGCTATAGATGATAAGCAGATTTAATTAATATGCTATAACTAAAGACAAGTCATCGAAATCCATCCCGTAACATGAACCAAGTCGATTATCTTCGTATTAGTTTAATTGATCGCTGTAACTTTCGCTGTCAATATTGTATGCCAGAAGAGGCAGAATTAAACTATATTTTGCGTCAAGATTTATTAACCCATGAAGAAATTATAACTTTATTAGAAACCGTATTTATTCCCCTCGGATTTCGTAAATTTCGTTTGACAGGGGGAGAACCTTTATTACGCCCCGGAGTGGTAGAATTAGTCAAAGATATTGCCTCTTTATCAGCTACAGAAGACTTATCAATGACGACGAATGGCTATTTATTGGCCTCCTTAGCAGAAGATTTATACAAGGCAGGATTAAAACGGATTAATATTAGTTTAGACTCCCTAAACTCAGAAACATTTAATAGTATTATTGGCCGCCCTAAAAGTAATCTTTGGCAACACACTTGGCTAGGGATTAAAACTGCTTACGAAGTGGGTTTTGACCCCTTAAAATTGAATGTCGTCGTTATTCCAGGGGTTAATGAAAAGGAAATTGAACCTTTAGCAGAATTAAGTATTAATCGTAATTGGCACATTCGTTTTATTGAATTTATGCCCATCGGCAATGGAGACTTATTTAACGATAAAGCTTGGATTCCTTCTGAAGAAATTAGAGAGACAATACGTCAAAAATGGGGGCTGATTGAGAGTAATATTAAAGGCAATGGTCCAGCAGATATCTTTCAAATTCCTGGGGCAAAAGGAACCCTTGGTTTTATTAGTCAGATGTCAGAATGTTTCTGCGATCGCTGTAATCGTATGCGTCTTTCTGCCGATGGTTTACTGAGACCTTGTTTACTCAATGAAACGGGACAAATTGATTTAAAAACTCTCTTAAGAAACAATGTAAAAACAACAGAAATTAAAGACAAAGTTGCTCAAATATTAGCGATTAAACCAGAAATTAATTACAAAGAAAGAGACTCAGGAAACAATACAGGGAATTATGGACGTACTATGTCACAAATTGGGGGTTAACGAAGTCAGAAGTTCCTCCAGACAATGATTAATCTCGATACAATTTAAGTAAATCGTGATAATAATCGATTCGTCTATCCCTTAAAAAAGGCCAAATACGGCGTACATTTTCTGAACGTTGTAAGTCAAGTTTAACCATCAATACCGCTTCTTGATCTTCACTTGCATGGGCTAAAATTTCTCCTTGAGGACCAGCAATAAAAGAATTACCCCAAAAAATAATTCCCGAAGTTTGACCACTATGATCAACTTCATATCCCACACGGTTACAACTGATCACAGGAATACTATTAGCAATAGCATGGGACTGTTGAACCATCATCCAAGCATCTTTTTGTCTTATTTTTTCTTGTGGAGAATCATCATAACTCCAACCAATAGCGGTAGGATAGATCAGAATTTCAGCCCCTTTCATGGCCATTAATCTTGCTGCTTCAGGAAACCATTGATCCCAACAAATTAATACCCCTAAACGTCCGATAGACGTATCAATGGGTTCAAATCCTAAATCTCCAGGAGTAAAATAGAACTTCTCATAAAAACCGGGATCGTCAGGAATGTGCATTTTACGGTATTTTCCTGCGATGCTACCGTCTTTATCTAAGACAACGGTACTATTATGATATAAACCGCTCGCTCGCTTTTCAAATAAAGAAGCGACAATGATAACCCTTAATTCTTGGGCTAGATGTCCTAAAATCTCTGTCGACGGTCCTGGTATGGTTTCTGCTAAATCAAAAAACGAGACATCTTCTATCTGGGGGAAGTAAAGACTTCGATAAAGTTCCTGTAAGACAATTAATTGGGCTCCTTGGGATGCTGCTTGCTGAATATTTTGGATACTTTTGCTTAGATTATGGTCTAAATTATTGGAATTTCTTTGCTGAATTAAAGCGACTTTTAAGAACTGATTCATTATTTTAGAAATCCTTTGGGAAGCTGCATTGTCATACAATGGAGAGAACCCAACTCATAGATCAAAGGTAAACAATAAATACCGATAATTTCATGGTTAGGATAGGCTTTTTGAATTTGTTTTAAGGCGGTTTCATCTGCTTGATCATCGTAGGTGGGAACTAAAATGGCGTTATTAATAATCAAATAATTGGCATAACTTGCCGGAAGTCTATTCCCTTTTTGATCATACTTGGGTTGAGGCCAAGGAAGGGGGATTAAACGATAAAATTGCTCATCAAGATTTTTTAAAGTTTTTAATTGATTTTCGAGGTTTTTAAAGTCTTGATAATGATCATCTTTGGGGTTGTTACAAGTCATATAAACTAAGGTATTATGGGGGGCAAAACGCACTAAGGTGTCAATATGACCATCGGTATCGTCTCCTGGTAACTGTCCGTATTCTAACCAGATAATTCTTCTCAGACCTAATTTTTTACAGAGAAATATCTCGATTTTTTGTTGAGTAAATTGGGGGTTACGATTGGGATTAAGTAGACAACTTTTTGTCGTTAAAAGGGTTCCTTTTCCATCAGATTCTATGGCTCCTCCTTCTAAAACAAAGTCAAGGGATTCTAGGATAGCTTGATCATTAACAGATTGGGCAATAATCTCTTGGTTAATTTGATTATCAAGATAACTTTTATATCGAAAATGATCATATTTTTTACCCCAACCATTAAAAGTAAAATTAAGTATTTTTAGTTCACTTTTTTTATCAATAAGTGTAATTGGTCCATAGTCTCTAATCCAAATATCATTATTGAAAGCAATAACAAATTGTATTTGTTCTAGGTTTATATTGTGGTAAGCTAATAAGTCGATAACGTAAGATTTTAATTGTTGATCTCGAACCACTATAAGTAACTTTTCTTTTTGGCTAATCACTCGACAAAGATTGAGGTAAACAGGTTCAATTTTATCTAATATAAGATCCCATTCAGTTTCATCATGAGGCCAAGCTAAAAGGATAGCATCTTGTTTATACCATTCCGCAGGAAGTGTGTACATTTTGTTATCAAAATTTTTTTTACAGACAATTCCTAAAGAAAAAATAAAAAAGCTATTTTCTCATACTTCTGATTATAATATTAAGTGTACATCATAAGTATGATATATGCTATCAAACAAGCATCTTACTGGTGTCATCCTAGAAAGCTAGAGTATCATTTATATATCAAATATGAATACTCGATCTAGACAATTAAGAACAATTGAAATTATATGACAATTCCAATTGATAAAACTATAGAAAAAATCAAGAAAGAAATACAAAGCCCCTATTTCTTTACTAATTTAGAAATCAAAAAGGAATCACAAAGCTGTAATGCTTTTGCATCTGTTGATAACTATAATAATTGTTTTGATTGGCTGTTTGAACAGCTAAAAAGTAAATATTTTTTACTAGATTTGATAGGAAAAAAAGAGATTTTTAAAAAAAATTCTTCAGCGATCAAAGAACATGAATCAGAAAAAAATAATCACGATGATTATCAAAGTTTTCTACTATCTATTCTTGATGAATTCAAAGAAAATCTATGGAACCATAAAGTTAGAGTCTTTGTATATGGAACTTTGAAATTAGGAGAAATAAATCATGTAATGATGAAAAATGCAGAATTTTTAGACAAGGATTTAGTTGAAAGTTCTGATCTTTTTGATTTAGGTAGTTATCCTATGTTAGTGCGAGGAAAAGGGATTGTTTATGGGGAAGTTTATTATCTTCCTTTAACAACCTTAATAACTCTAGATAAACTAGAGGAGCATCCCAATTATTATCAAAGATGTTGGAGGCATTTAAAAAGTGGAAATTATGCTCTAATCTACGAAGGTAGTAGGGAAAAAGTTAAAAATGGTTCACTTATTCTTAATGGAAAGTGGAGTGGTTTAAGGAAATAAGCAACTTCTTGAATAATTATTATAATGGGTTGACTATGACTCAAATTAAAAATCAAATTATCTGGCTTACAGGGGCTTCTTCAGGCATTGGAGAAGCTCTAGCCTATCAACTCGCAGCTAATGGGGCTAAACTGATTTTATCGGCTCGTAGAGAGAAAGAATTACAACGAGTTGCTGCCTATTGTAACAGTGAATATCAAGCAGATGTAAAGATTTTATGTCTTGATTTAACACAGTCTGAAACTTTAGCCAATAAAGCAAATCAAGCTTTAAATTATTACGGAAAAATTGATATTTTGATTCACGGAAGTGGTATTACTCAAAGGGCTACTGTGATTGAAACTCAATTAAATGTGGAAAGAAAAATATTTGAAATTAATTTTTTTGGTGCGATCACCTTAAGTAAATTTATTTTACCGCAATGGCAAAAACAACAATCAGGTCATTTGGTTATTATTAGTAGTCTAGTGGGTAAATTTGGCACACCTTTACGGTCAAGTTATGCTGCTTCTAAACACGCTTTACATGGTTATTTTGACTCTTTAAGAGCAGAAGTTTGGCGAGATAACATAAAAGTAACCTTAATTTGTCCAGGATATGTTAACACACCTATTTCCTTAAATGCTTTAACAGGAACAGGAAAAAAATTGAATCAAATGAGTCAAAATCAAGCTCAAGGTATTTCCCCTGAAAAATGTGCAAAAGAAATTATACAAGCTATTAAAAAGAATAAACAAGAAGTATATATTGGTAGACTTGAGATATTAGCTATTTATCTCAAACGATTTTTTCCGACTATTTTTGCTAAGTTAGTAGGCAATTTTGTTCCCAAATAAAGATAATTGTTTGAGAGTACCAAAAGAAGGATAATGTAAAATGATGTTTTCTTTTCTACTTATCTAACGATTATGTCTTTACCAACGAATCTTGTGACCCTTGAAGGGAAACCGCTTCCTGCAAACGAATTAGAAAATAAAGTGATTCTTTTTGTCAATGTTGCTAGTAAGTGTGGTTTAACGCCTCAATATTCGGGTTTAGTCCAACTCGATAAAAAATATGGTGAACGTGGATTTAAGGTAGTCGCTGTTCCTTGTAACCAGTTTGGCGCACAAGAACCCGGAACTCCTAGTGAAATTAAAGAGTTCACCAGTACCAAGTACGATGTGGAATTCACTTTACTGGAAAAACAAGATGTCAATGGGGCGAATCGTAGTCCTCTTTATAAGTTCTTAGTCAAGGATGGTGAAGATATTAGCTGGAACTTTGGCAAGTTTTTGGTTGGTCGTGATGGTGAGGTTGTAGCACGCTTTGAACCAGCGACAACCCCTGATGATGCCGAATTACAAGCAGCTATTGAAAAAGCTTTGAGTTAATAGTAAATCCTTTTGCTATCAAACATTTTTGTAGAGACGTTTGAGGAAACGTCTCTAAATAGGGATTGCGGCACTTATGGGGCGGTAAGGATGTTGAAGAAAAACACAGAATTTTCCAAGGACTCACAAAAGTGAGATTTTTTTGTCAGTATATCCAGACAATAGGGAACGAGACCATAGGTTAAACGTCCATCTATATAAGCTGAGATCCCTGATTTGAGCAACAACGATCAATGATAGGTTAAAAAGAGCTAGTTACAATTAATTGATGAAGTGTTTGATATTCTAGACCTAGCTGAGAATTTTAACTAGCTTCTGTTTGTTCCTAAAATCAGGGAATTCAACATTAATAAACAACTTTAACTTTTTTTAGGTCGCAGTTATCATTATGAATCGTTTATCTGGTCTTTTTCAATTTTTATTAGGCTTTTTCCTGGGCATTTTTCTCTTAGTTGGGGGAACTGCTTCTTTAGCTTATGTGGTCTTTTCTCGGATGTCTGTTAACCCTGAAAGACCAATGTTTGCCGAAGAAAAACCCACAGAAGAAACGGCAAAAACGGAAACTGAACCAACGGCTACAGGAAAAGCCTCACCCCAGTCTGTTGAAGAAGTGGCTGTTAAAGAAACTGTCAAAGAAGACTTGCCCAATGGGGCTTATCGGGCAAAAGTAACCTGGTCAACTGGTTTGAGTCTGCGATCTCAACCCGACTCGGAAGCTGAACGAATTGGCGGGGTAGAATACAATTCTGCTCTAATTGTACTCAAAACCAGTGCAGATGGTGATTGGCAACAGGTTCGTCTTCCAGGAAGTCAACAACAAGGTTGGGTGAAGGCCGGAAATGTTGTCAAGGTCGAAGACTAATAAGATACAGAAAAGGTGGGTATTGCTCACCTTTTTTACTAATAGTTGTATAAATCTAAGTTATTCTTAAAATAATTTATGGAGCAGATATTCAAGTAGAATTAATTGAGAGGAAAAAATTAAGAAAAGAGACCAATGTGATTTATGGCGATCGCAAAAAGTATTAGCAAAATTGGGGGTGAGGAGGTTGTCATTTACATTGAGGTTAATGATGATTTCAAACCGCTAAACGAGGATGAGGATGATCCCCTACTGACGAGCACAAGAAGTAGAGGTTCACAAGTTATCCAAGCCACGGGGGATCTATTCGGGGACGGTTTAGCTTTAACTCGGACTTGTGCTGCGAAAGTTATCGAGAGTGTTAAGCAAATGGGGAAAGAGACGAAACCGACTGAACTCCAGATTCAACTGGGCATTACCCTCGATTCTGAAGCAGGAGTCCCCATGTTAGCCAAAGCGGGGGTCAACGCCCAAATGCAAGTCACCATGAAATGGACATTAAAAGAAGATTGATGACTCAGACAGCCACCACCTCAAAAATACTCCCCTACACCTGGCTAGTGGGTCAGGAAGACCTAAAACTGGCACTCGAACTGGCTTATATCGCTCCTCGTATGGGGGGCATTTTATTAAATGGACAACGAGGGACAGGAAAATCCAGTGCAGTTAGGGCTTTTTCGGTGATGATGGAAGACAAACTTCCTGTTACTTTGCCCATCAATGCCACAGAAGATCGGGTAATTGGCGGTTGGGCCATTGATCAACTCATGAAGACTGAGGCTATTTGGCAAGATGGTTTGATTAAGGAAGCATCTGGTTCATTACTTTATATTGATGAGGTGAATCTACTCGATGATCATGTTGTCAATATTATTCTCGATGTTACCTCAACAGGGGTTTTGGTAGTACAGCGAGATGGCAAAACAAGTGAAGAAGCGGTTTCTTTTACTTTAGTCAGTACCATGAATCCGGAAGAGGGAGGGTTACGGCCCCAATTATTAGATAGATTTGGTTTAATGGTAGCGGTTAAGGCACAGACAGAAAAAGAAGAACGAAAACAGATTTTACAAACGGTGATGGATTGGGATAAAGCATTGTTCGATCTATCCGTTGGTAATTCTTCTGAATATACTCATAAAGTAGAACAAGCACGCAGAGATGATCAAACCTATAAAGAAGAATTAGAAGAAGCAAAACAAAAGTTTCGGGATGTAACCATTTCTGATGAGATGATCGAGTTATGTGTTAGCTTAACCGGAGCGTTTGAAGCAGAAGGTAATCGAGGGGACTATATCATGGCTTTGGCTTCTCGTGCCTATGCTGCTAGGAAAAAGGAACAAGGGGTAAAAGCCGAGCATATTCAAAAAATTGCTCAATTAGTTCTCAGTCATCGTCGTCCCGAATTTCTTCAAAGTAGCCAACTTCCTTGGACTCAAGCAGATAAGAATAAAGTTGATAATGCTCTGAAACTCAATCAAAAGGACTCAGAATGAAGTTTCCCTTAAGCTTAGAAACTATCAAAAAAAATCCTTTGTTTCAATCTCTCTGTTGTGTGGCACTGAATCCAGGATTGCGGAGTATTTTGTTATTTGATAGTTCACCAATGGGATTACAACAAATAGCAAATCTTTTAGTTTCCTTGTTGAAAGTCACTACAAATTGTGAAAAAGTTGTGCCATTGAAGTTAGGAACTTTTGAATCTGAGGATGATTTGTGGGGACAAATTAGTTTCGGTAGTCAATTAGAAACATCTGCTTTTCAATGGCAACCTGGAATATTAGGGGAACCAGAAAATAGTCAGGAAATTAAAGTAATTATTATCCCTGATTTAACTCAGTTAAGTTTAGCAGCCATGAGAGCTTGCGTAGTTTTAATGGGAGCAGATGTGGCACATTTAGAACGTCACGGACAACGAAAAATTTGGCAACCTAATTTATGTTGGTTGGTTGGTTTAGGCAGTAAAAAAGAAGAAATTGGTAAGATTTCACCTCATTTATTAGATCGATTTGCCCTGCGTTTAAATGGAAAGTTTAAAGATAATCAAAATAGAGTTGCTCGAATTAAGCAGTTATTAAATAATGAAAGAGAAAGGGAATTATTAGCTGATGAACCAGAGATTTATCTTGAATTACAAAAATGGTTACAACAAGTTTATTTGATGAAAACAGAGATAAATACTGGAGCATTAGAAAGAATTTTAGACTATACATCTGCTTCCAAAATTTATCATCGTCGGGACATTTTCTTGGCTCGTTTTTCTAGTGCCTTTGCTCAATTAGAAAAATCCGAACAAGTAACAGTAAATCATGTTGATAGAGTGGCGAAAATTATAGGATTAAACTTGACAGAAAATCCCCTAGAAAATAGGGAAATTGAGCAAAAAAAAACTCAAAAATTCGTTAATTCAGATGATATAAATAATTCAGAAACACCAATCTTACCAGTTGAAAATCAGAATCAAAACTCAAAAGGTAATAGCAAAATATCTGTTAATAAACCTCCGGTATCTAATACTTTACCAACAATAATTATCCAAGAAATTTCCCCTTTAAAAGAGCCTTATAAAGAAGATGATGCTCCCATAGAAAGAGAAATGGCTTCTTTAAAATTACCCACTTCTGGATTTAGGCAAAAGACTATAGCAAAAGGTACAATTATCGGTGCTGAAAAAACGACCATAGCACAAGACTTAGATATTATTAGGACAGTGTTAGAAGCAGCTAAATTCTGCAAAATTCGCCAAAAAAATCAACAAGATAACTATCAAAAATTAACAATATTACCCACAGATTTATATCGTCATCGTCGTGCGCCTGTTGCTGAACAAATGCTCACATTACTGATTGATTATACTTGTTTAGATAATTGTCAATGGGAAGAGCAATTACTTCCTTATATTAGTTGGGCGTATACCCAAAGAGCCAGTGTTACTTTAATTCAAGTAGGTATCGCTCCAGAAAATAGTGACCTTTCAACTATTCATATTAACCCGCAAGAATTACAGGCGAAAAAAATATCTGCTCAAAATATTTTAGTCCCTTCCATTGGTCGAGGATTGGATTTAGAAGAAACTAAAAAAGGTAAAGCCACTCCCTTAGCACATGGTCTTGACTTAACCTTAAACACCCTGCGTCACGCTTTACAACATGGAAAAAATACCATCCATAAAGCAATTTTGATCGTGATTAGTGATGGAAGGGGAAATGTTCCCCTAGAAGCCAGTTATTTAGGAGAAATTGAGCCACCTGTAGGAAGAAAAGGGGTAGAAGATGCCTTAGAAATTGCTCAAAAAATCAGTAATTTAGATCAGGTTGAAACCATCTTTTTAAATCCTCAATCTCAACAATATCCTGAATTACCCTTATTATTAGCTAAAGCATTAGGAGCAAAAGTTTTCTCGATTCCTCCTAAAGAAACTTGGGAGGTGGAAGAATGGTAAATCTAATCGAAAAAGCCATCAAAAAGCAATCCAGTTCTGTTTTACCTCAATCATCAGAGCAAGAAAAGTCCCCAGAACAATTAATACAAGAACAAAATCTAGACCTTGAAAATGGCAACATAATAACTGAAGAAATCTCTATTAATGAATTCTCTTCCTTTGGGGTGACAATTGAGACAAAGTATCCTGAAGAAATTGCAGTGATAGTAATAGAATATGACACTCTTGATCAAGAATCAATTGTTATTAATTGTTATCACGGAGCATTAAAGTTAAGTGAACAGTTAACAACAAAATCATTCAAAGCTCCTAACATATCGTATGCTAAAATAGCGGAAGATATTACAAAAATTGGGAATATTTATGGTGTAATACGCTTGTTTTCACAAAAACATCCTCAAGCTAAGAAACTAAGAGGATGGTTACTAAAATTACAGGAAAAACTTGAGAATAAATTATCATACTTAATTATTAATGATCGGACAAACTTTGAAATTCCTTGGGAACTTGTAGAACTTACAAAGAATAAACATATAGGAGCAAATCTGGTTACAGTGCGATGGCAAGACATTACTGAGCCTGATAATTTAGATGATGTGGATAGTTTAATTGATCTCAAAGTTGAAGAACATAATTGTTGTGGAAATATCGTTGCCTATTTTAATACAAAAGATTTACCCAGTGTCAGGGAAGAAAAAAAGATAATTGAACCCTTTAATCCCATTGTTCATGAAAATATTGCTAATTTCTTGGGCTTTTTAGATACATTTGATTTAGATGTTAGTCTTGTTTTTATTGCCAGTCATGGGTTTTTAGGTAATAATATATCCGAAACTATGTTAGGAGAAGAAAATGAAAAACAACAAATATCTTTACTCGACTTATATGCGTATGACTTTGATTTCTTAGCTAATTCTTCTAGTCTGATTTTTATGAATAGTTGTCATTCAGGAAGATTACAAACCGATGAAAATTTCAATATTTTTGATCCAGATGAGCGCGTTGGTTTTTCAAGTTTTTTCCTAGAAAAAGGAGCCGATGGAGTCATTGGAACTTTATGTGAAGTAGTCGATCAATATGCAGCGAGAGTCTCTCAAAATTTCTTTGATGAATATCAAAAAAATCCCCAGCTTCCTGTAGCAACTATTTTAAAAAATATAAGACTTAAAGCCATTCAAGACTTTTTATCTGACAGACGGAATCTAGACAAAAAATATTTATTTCTCTTTACTTTTATGTATATCTATTATGGCAACCCGATGACGAAACTTAAGCTAATTGAAAAGGAGGGAAACTAAATGGTTAATAATCAAGAAATTCCTTTATCTATTCAACCCATCATTCGCTATCCCCGTGAAGCAGAAGTTAATAAAAAATATTTGATGGAAATTGATATTAAACAAACCGATAACTTGGAAAAATGGCTTTATGAAGAAGAAGAATATCCCATTTATTGTCGAGTTGATACTTATTCAAAAGAAAGTACAACCCCCTTATTTAAGATTCAACCTATCGGTAAACCTGCCATTGTTTTGCATCGCTTTGGGGGGACTTATGGACCAGCAAAATTCTTATTAACCGCAGCCTCTAAGGATATTAAAGGAGAAATTAGAATTACTTTAGTTAATGGTTGGGGTGTTGCTCTTAAAATGTTGCGTTTAAGAGATGTTTCTATAACTAAAGAGAAAACAGAAAATACTGAAAATACTTCCAAAGAATCCATAACAATATCAAAAACATCGAAACTAGAAACATTTGACTTTGAATCTGAGGTAGATACTGTTTTTTTTGAAAATGAAACTAATGAGAGTAGCAAGAAATTGAAGACTATTTTATTAGTCGAGGATAAACCAGGAATTATTGAAGAAATATCAGAATTATTATCTTCATCTTATGGTATTAATGTTAAAGGAACTGACAATGTCAACGAAATTATTGAGCAGGTAGTATCTCATAAAATTGATTTGATTTTAATTAATGAAAACTTACCAAAAAGCTCTTATAAAGAGGAAAACGTTGACGGAATTGACTTGACTAATATTTTGAGAGAAGACCTTAAAATTTCTGTTTATTTGCCAATAGTTGGTTTTTCATCTCACAAATTTGCAGAAAGATATTTTTTGAGTGCTGCTGATGGTTTTTATTATAAGGGTAAAGTTTTACAAAAAGCAAAAAAAACTGATTTCATCAACTACATTAGGAAAGTTTTTAATCGGGTTAAAGTTACTGAAATTATGCCTTACGAGTTAAAGTACGATTTAGATTCAGTGCTTGACTTGATGAACAAACAGGATTCAGAAGATCTAGAGACTTCGGAGGAAGAAGTAGCGAGTTTGTTAGGTAAACCCAAAAAAGATGATGGTACTTATTACTTGTTAGAAAACCTTTGTTTATTAAGAATATTGGACAGAGCATCCAAGAATGAGGTTGAACCCGGAACTGTTAAGTATCGTCTCTCAAACCTCTATGTAAATCAAGAATCTCCTATCACTCCATCATTACCAACAATTGAAGAATTTGAAATTAGAATACAAAAACTGTATCAGGGTCAACGAAAACTTTTAAAGGAAATTGAAAAGAGAAATAAACAGCAACAAACAACATCTCAAGCGGATGTTGCTGTTTTTTTTCCTCATCCACAAGGCGGAAATATAGCGACTTATCGAAGATTAGAAAACTTACGTTTACTAGGTTTTTTGACTATAGTTGAGATCGGGACGAATCAAGAAACCATTAGATATGATCTCAGTCATCAATACCTCCAATATCTTACTTTAAAAACTAGCAATAACTCGAATTCTAGTCATGAAGTTGATTTAAAATCTTTTCAATTTGAAACCCCCACCGTCAACCCTCGTGGTGAAATTATTAAAACCACCACCTACACCGCTTCTTATTTCACTGAAAAATTGTCTTATGATATTGATCTCGAAATGGTTGCAATTCCCAGTGGCACCTTTACAATGGGTTCCCCTGAAAGCGAAAAAGAGAGTTATAGTAATGAACGGCCTCAACATAATGTCACCCTTTCTTCCTTCTTCATGGGTAAATATCCCATCACTCAAGCACAATGGAAAGCGATCGCCTCTCGAACTGATTTAAAAGTTAACATCAAATTAAAAGAAGATCCATCACACTTTAAAGGGGATAACCGACCAGTTGAAAAAGTTAACTGGTACGAAACTGTCGAATTCTGTCAACGGCTTTCTAAGCTTACAGGAAGGGACTATCACCTACCCTCCGAAGCCCAATGGGAATACGCTTGTCGGGCTATGATAGAACCCCTAAACCTGGAAAAAGGTCAATCTTATCCACCCTTTTACTTTGGAGAAACTATCACAGGGGAACTAGCTAATTACGATGCTTCTAACACTTATGCAGATGAACCGAAAGGCAAATTTGGAGAAGAAACCATCCCCGTTGCTCAATTCCCCCCCAATGCCTTTGGATTGTACGATATGCACGGGAACGTCTGGGAATGGTGTGCAGATGATTGGCATGATAATTATGAAGACGCACCCACTGATGGTAGTGCTTGGGTTGATGATGAACCATCTGATAATTTTACTGACAAAAATATGGAATATTTGACTAAAAAAGACGATAATGATTCAACTTCAGTGCTGAGGGGCGGTTCTTGGTACTACGATCCTAATTACTGCCGTTCCGCAATTCGCGGCTTCCTCAATAGGCGCGAGTTTCGTCTTAACTATTACGGTTTTCGGGTAGTATATGTTTTCCGAAGAACTGAATGAAGTTCCACAGCGAAGCAGGGTGCGCTATCGCACAGAAGTTTGAAGTGTTTTTTTAGATAGTTTCAAGTAAGGTAAAATTAAGTTAGCATTTTATGCAATGAAATGATCAATAAAGCGAAAGTTTCAATAAACCAAATTTTCTGATTTGGCGATTTCGTCTCACTCCCTTCCGCTTTCATAGACTTGTTGCGGTGCAGCCACACTTGCGCAGCGAGACCGCAGATTTTTTTAGTAATACAAATATACGGTGTGATTTTTGGCAGGTTAGTCTAAACTCCAGTGAAAAATATATTCTTCTATAAATTAGCTAGCCGACCCAGAAAACGCTTGAATCGAGCCTTAAGTCCATAATCTTCTTCATAGAGCTTGTTTTTGATGAATATCCGTCCAGTAGGGCTACCTGCAGGAAGGGTAGCTAAAAACTTGACATGGGGATATACTTCCTCTGGATTATCTCCCTTAGAGCTCATTTGAGTTCTTACAGCGCCCGGAACCAGCTCGTTTACTAACACATTAGGGTACAATTTACTGTCAATTTCTTTGGCTAGAGCTTTGTTCAGTAATCTCAGCCCAGCCTTTGACACCGAATAAGCTGAACTGTCTGGGGCAATAGCTTGAGCAGCAAAAGAACCCAGCAGAATAATCCTACCATAGCCTTTTTCTAACATGATTGGAATAGCTTTACGACAGCATAGAGAAGCTCCGATCAGGTTAATTTCTATTACTTTTGCCCATTCACTATGGGACATTTGCAGAAACTTCTGTTTAGGATAGATAGCGGCATTAGCTATTAAGACATCAACTCGGCCAAATCGCTGCAGTGTTACCCGAAAGAGGAGCTCTACATCCTCTTCTGAAGTAACATCACCAACAACATACTCCATCTTGCCAGGTTTGGCTAATCGAGCCGTCTCTTGCAAACTAGTTTCAGTGCGACCAAAACCAACAACCAGAGCCCCGTCACCTGAAAAGCCAATAGCAAGAGCTCTACCAATCCCACTACCAGCTCCAGTGATTGCTATAACTTTACCAACTAGGTTTGGATTCGAAGTATCAATAATAAAAGCCTCCTCAGGTCTACATATTCTAATTCACTGTAGCTTAGTTTCCAAATCATACCAAATCTGGTTGTCAAAGTTTGCTTAAGAAAATTGACTAAATTCGGTTCTACTAAAAATCTAGGTTATTTTGATAAAGCAGGTATGGGAACCAAATTTAGTATCATTGGATCCCTAGTATATAATAAAAAAAGTCTTTAATTAAATCAATCAAGATACACTGTATTTATTATGTTCATAGATGCTTCTAAATTAAATATAGAAGGAGATATAGACGCTGATATCTGTATTGTGGGCTCAGGGCCGGCTGCAATCACTCTTGCTAACGAATTTCTTGAAGAAAAGTTTTCTGTCATTCTCCTAGAAAGTGGTGGCATACAAAAAGATGAAAATATTCAATCTCTCTACAGTGGTCCTAGTGGTGAACCAATTCATCCGTACCATTCACGTATCCGACAATTAGGAGGAACTGCAAATAACTGGGGAGCTGAGATTGGTGAAAATGAGATAGGGGTTAGGTATGCTCCTTTGGACAAGATTGATTTTGAGAAACGAGATTGGCTACCTTATAGTGGCTGGCCTTTTGGCAAGAATCATATCGATCCATTTTATGAAAGAGCACATAGAATGTGCCAAATTGGGCCTTTTAATTACGAAGGAAATGTATGGCAAGATTTTGAAGATGGTGGTCTTGAATTTAAGGATAAACGTATTATTAATACCGTATTTCAATTTGGACCACGAGATGTATTTTTGAAGCAGTATTTAACGAAGATTAAAGAATCACGAAATATTACTATTTACTATCACGCAAACGTTGTTGAAATTGAAACCAACAACACAGCAAGCACGGTTACTAGAATTCGGACGGTGACCATGAGTGGGAAGGAATTTGGAGTAAGAGCAAAACTTTTTATTTTGGCGACTGGCGGTATTGAAAATGCCCGTTTATTACTCCTCTCAGATCAAATCAAAAAAGCTGGTTTGGGTAATTCTCACGATTTAGTGGGTAGATTTTTTATGGATCACTTTCAAATAGTATCGGGAGTGTTATTCCCTAAAAATAAGGATCTATTCCATAAAGGAAGATTCTATGATCTACACCGAGTTAATGGTACTGCTATAATAGGAAAACTTTCGTTACATCCTAATATATTGCTCAATGAGGGTTTATTAAACTCAGCTACCTACCTTATTCCTAGACATAAAACTTTTCATTTCAGACGTCGAACTTTAAAATTAATTGATATTTTAAGTTCGCCAGCTTTCAAACAGACACATCCTCTAGAAAGCTTGCAAAATATAAGAGAAATAATCAATTACGGTTCTAAACACGCCATTAATGCTCTACGAAGAAAACTGACTTCGAGTCAACCTTACTATTATGCTAGGATTGCTGCAGGAGGATGGTCTAATTTATCTGATAAACATATACAATTTTCTAATTTTGAAATACAGCACCTGATTGAACAAGCACCCAATCCTAATAATCGAGTTAAATTAGTAGAAGAACGAGATTGGTTGGGATGTAGAAGAATTAAGGTAGAACGGCTATTGATGAAGCAAGATATAGACAGTGTCAGACGTACTCAACAAATATTACAAGTAGAATTCGAACGTTCTGGCTTTGGCTACTTTGAAATTGAGAATTGGAACCTGAATGATTCCCGATATCCAACAATTGGAAACCGAGGAGCCTCACATCATATGGGAACTACACGCATGCATATAGATCCAAAACAAGGAGTTGTCGATCCTAATTGTCTAGTTCACGACATGACTAATCTGTTTATCGCAGGTAGTTCAGTTTTCCCCACTGGTGGCTACGCAAATCCGACTCTAACAATTATAGCTTTAGCAATTAGGCTAGCTGATTATGTGAAGACTAACCTGTCAAGAATTTAACCCAGACTCGGCACTCCACAATGGAGAGCATCCCAATTTTGCACGTTAGCTTTTTAAAAAAGTGCTGAAATCCTTGATTTATCATTACTTTGGTGATACTTTCCGTCAGCATAGCTGAGGGTCTTCTTTCGCGAAGAAGATAAAGTCCCTTTGGAAATGGTTTTAATCCCTGATGGTACCTTTACAATGGGCGCACCTGAAACCGAAGAGAGCAGTCGTGACAACGAAAGGCCTCAACATGATGTAACTATTTCCTCCTTTCTCATGGGACGTTACCCTATTACTCAACAGCAATGGCAAGCGATCGCCACCAGAACAGACTTAAAAGTAGAGATAGATTTAGAAGAAGATCCCTCTCATTTCAAAGATCACTACGTTTGAGATAGTTTCAAGCGAGGTAAAATTAAGTTAGTATTTTATGTAATGAAATGATCAATAAACCGAAAGTTTAAATTGAAGAAAAGACGAAAAAATTTGCTGTTAGAATAATAAAAGCTTGTGTTTGGTTAGAATAAAAATAAAACGTTAGTCGAACTTTCGCTAGAGAGTTTTAATATTTTTGTTAGCGGAAAAAATACGCTAACCTTTTCCTTCCTTTTTTGACTAATTTTTGGAATAAACCTGTGAGGCAAAACTGGCTTGACATCTGATTTACAGCCTTAAGTTGTCACGAATACATATTGAATGAATAACAATTTTCAATTAAAGTCGTAATACTATCAACAATTATGATAGGAATTTTTAAACGATTAGAAACTTCTTCAACAGTCATATCATCTAAAAAAACTGTATCATGATCTTTTAACATAATAGACGGTAGTAAAATTGCATCAACCTTATCTTTATTGTTCAATTGTGTAACAATATCTTGTCCCGTTAACAACCCTGTGACTGTAATTTCTTGTCCCCAATAGTCACTATTTAATGCAGCTAAATTAATAGTTAAATTTTTCACTTGATTTAATTGTTTAACTAAAGGTTGAAAAGCTTTTTCTACGGCGTTTCCTACCACCCAAGTCAATGTTTTTGGCTTTTCTATTTTTTGCGGTAGTAATTGTTTAGCAGTGGCTTGAAATTCTTTGATAAATTGACGAATTGATCCCACTCCATTACCAATTTGAGGATAGTCTTCATAATGCGATTCTGGAGGTAATTCCTCTTGAGCTATTAAAAACCATTCATCAGCCAACCAAACAAAATTGCTGCCGAATTGTTGATAAAATACCTCTTGTAAACTTTGAACTTTTTGAATAACTTCTTTGGCCTTTTGTTGACTAACAGGTATTAATTTATCCTCCCTTGGACGAAACTTAGTTAACCCCACAGGAACCACTGCTGCTGATAGAATAGCAGGAATTTCTCCTAAAGCAAATTCGGCTAAGTCTTTAAGGGTTCTTTCCAAATGAATACCATCATTAATTCCAGGACAAACAACAACTTGAGCATGAATTTGTAGTCGTTTTTCTTGAAACCATTTAAACTGTTGTTTAATTAATCCTGCCCGTTCATTTTTTAATAATTTTATCCTAATATCAGGTTCCGTTGCATGAACAGAAACATATAAAGGAGATAATCGCATTCCTTCGATACGTTGCCATTCTTTTTCAGTTAAATTGGTTAAAGTTAAATAACTCCCATAAAGAAAACTTAAACGATAATCATCATCCTTCAAATATAAAGTATCTCTTTTTCCAGGTGGTTGTTGATCAATAAAACAGAAAGGACAACGATTATTACATTGAATTAATCCATCAAATAAAGCCGTTTCAAACTCTAAACCTAAATTTTCATCGTAATCTTTTTCAATTTCGACTTGATGGAGCTTTCCTTGACTATCTAAGACTTCCAATTCTAAAAATTCATCAGCGCACAGAAAATTATAGTCTATTAAATCACGAGGTTTAGTTCCATTAATAGACACAATAGAATCACCCACTTCAAAACCAATTTCTTCGGCGATAGAATTGGGGACAATCGATGTAATTTTAGCAGGAAGAATAGAAGATAAGGCCATATTGAGAATAAATAATTAAGAATGGATAATTAAGAATTATAAAATAGTAACAAATCAAACAAACAATTAATTTAAGTTATCATTGTCCTGATATGATTAAAGTTTTCAAAAAATTTAAGATTTTTACAATAGTATCTCTAGAAAAATCTTGTTAAATTTAGGGATGTAATGGAGATTGTCTAGATTGTCATTTGTCCTCGCAGTTTAGGCTCTCACCACGATCATACCTTAACGGGTCTTGTGTCAGAAAAAAAGGAACAAAGGAACAGGATATTACAAAAAGTTAGCTATTTGATTGATGGTTAGATCACTCCTAACTCCTGACTCCTTTACAGGCTTAATAATATTAAGCCCCGACTAACTTCTACCCATACCCAAAATATTGATGAATGCTTAGAAAATATCCATGAACCTTGCTAACTTTCCCTGGTTAACTACCATTATTCTCTTTCCCATTGTGGCAGCGTTATTGATACCCATCATTCCTGACAAAGACGGCAAAACTGTCCGTTGGTACGCTTTAACAGTTGGTTTAATCGACTTTGCCATTATTGTATATGCGTTTTATACAGGCTACGATCTCAGTAACCCTAACCTACAGCTAGTGGAAAGCTACGCTTGGGTTCCTCAACTTGACCTAAAATGGTCCGTGGGGGCTGATGGGTTGGCCATGCCTCTGATTTTATTAACCGGGTTTATCACTACTTTAGCAACCATGGCTGCTTGGCCTGTCACGTTTAAACCCAAACTCTTCTATTTCCTCATGTTGGCTATGTACGGCGGACAAATAGCCGTCTTTGCTGTACAGGATATGTTATTGTTCTTCCTGGTTTGGGAATTAGAATTAGTCCCAGTTTATCTAATTCTCTCCATCTGGGGTGGAAAACGTCGTTTATACGCAGCCACTAAATTCATCCTCTATACCGCAGGTGGTTCCTTATTCATCCTGGTTGGGGCTTTAACCATGGCCTTTTTCGGGGATACCGTAACTTTTGATATGAGTGCGATCGCCGCCAAGGATATTCCGCTCAATCTACAACTATTCTTGTACGCTGGTTTTCTCATTGCCTACGGGGTCAAATTACCTATCTTTCCTCTTCATACTTGGCTTCCAGATGCCCACGGAGAAGCGACGGCCCCTGCACATATGTTACTGGCAGGGATTCTCCTAAAAATGGGAGGTTATGCGCTGCTAAGGATGAATGCAGGGATGTTGCCCGATGCCCACGCTTATTTTGCGCCTGTGTTAGTTATTCTAGGGGTAGTAAATATTGTTTATGCTGCTTTAACGTCCTTTGCCCAACGTAACTTAAAACGGAAAATCGCCTATTCCTCCATCTCTCACATGGGGTTTGTGTTGATAGGTATTGCCTCGTTCACCGATATTGGACTAAGTGGGGCGATGTTACAGATGATTTCCCACGGTTTAATTGGGGCGAGTCTCTTCTTTATGGTAGGGGCAACCTATGATCGTACTCACACCCTGATGTTAGACGAAATGGGGGGTGTTGGACAAAAGATGAAGAAAGTGTTTGCTATGTGGACCACTTGTTCAATGGCTTCTTTGGCGTTACCCGGAATGAGTGGTTTTGTAGCAGAATTAATGGTGTTTGTGGGTTTTGCCACTAGCGATGCTTATAATTCTACTTTCAAAGTAATCATCGTCTTCTTAGCTGCGGTAGGTGTCATTTTAACCCCTATTTATTTACTGTCCATGTTACGGGAAATGTTATATGGACCTGAAAATAAAGAGTTAGTTTCCCACACTAAACTCATTGATGCAGAACCCAGAGAAGTCTTTATTATTGGATGTTTATTGATTCCCATCATTGGTATTGGTTTGTATCCAAAAATTGTCACGCAAATTTATGATTCAACCACGACTCAACTTACGACAATCTTGCGTCACTCTGTTCCTAGTTTAGTGGAAGAAATGGAAGTAGCTTCCCGCTATGATATGGCGGTTAAGGCTCCCATGATTAAATAGGGATGTAGCCTACTTTTATGATTGAAAAGCCTACTTTTTAGTGGGCTTTTTCTATGAAATTTGCTTGAATTATAAATGTCTTACTTGGTTGAGAGAAGCAAAAAATTACAAAATCAAGGAAATTTGTAGACTAATTAATGTCCATAATGTTGGGGTGAGTTTTACTCACCCCATTACTATATTTCTTCTGTTTTAAACTGGGAAAGAAACAGAATGGTGATCAATCTAACCAATGTTAACTTTAACCACTTTGTTCCTTTCTTCGACTGCTTTCGGAAGAATTAGATGAAGGATTCCATCCTTGTATTCTGCGGTTACGTTGTTGTTTTCTACACGAGTGGGTAGAGGAATAACACGATGGAATTTGCCATAACGGAATTCTGTGCGAGTCATACCGTTTTCTTCGGTTTTTTCTTCTGATTTCCGCTCGCCTTTAATGCTAACAGAATCAACTTTGACTTCAACATCCAAATCTTTTGCGTCTAAGCCAGGAATTTCTAATTTGAGATCAATTGCTTCTGGCGTTTCGCTCATTTCAGCCGCAGGAACAAAGGATAATTTTTCAAAGTCCTTAGCTATTAATTCACTAGGTGACAAGGTGTTAAATAAACGGTTCATTTCTTTTTGTAGGCTATCAATTTCTCTGAAAGGTTCCCAACGTACGAGTGCCATATATAATACCTCCGATTTAGAATCTCATCGTTTCTGATGAAGTTTGACTGCTTTTGCCTCCCTTCACTGTCTATGGTAGCTCGTTTATTTTAATTATTATTTCGGTTTTGACCACTATTTAGGCGTAGATTCCCGTACTTTGAGAAGGAGATAAATATTCAGCGATCGCCTGAACAAACCCACTGAAGGAACTATAATCTTTAGCAATGATATCAACCCTTAAACCTAATTTTTTGGCATTGTTTGCTGTATAAGGACCAAAACAGGCAATAATAGATTGTTGAGGGATTTTAATTTTATTAACCATTTGTAAAAACCCTTCCACTTCTGCGGTACTACTAAAGGCAATAATATCAATTTTTTCCTGTTTGATTAAGTCAATTTCCACTTCATATAAACAGCCCTCTAAACATCGAGTTTGATAAGCATCAACAGGGGTTATTTTTATGCCTAATTTTTCTAATCCTTGAATAAAGTTAGGAATAATATCGGGTTCAGGAATACCAATAACTTTAGGAATAGGAACTAAAATATTTTTTTGATGAATATTAGGAATTTTGGCTAAGGTTAAGATAATGCCTTTAGGGCTAGCTTCTTGGGGAATAAACGCCAGCTTTAACCCTATTTCTTCTAATCTTTGAGCATCTTTTCCAATGGCAATTAATTTACAGTTATCTAAACAGGATAAAGATATATTTAAGGCTTGTAAACGATGAATAAAAGCATTAATTCCATTACGACTGGTAAAAGCAATATAATCAAATTGATGAATAGTCTGTAAACACTGATCTAACTTTTCATAGGATGATAAATAACAAGTTTCTATGGTGGACATTATTATAGGAATTCCACCATAATTAATAATTTCAGTAGCGAAACGAGCAGCATAATTACGGGGGGCTGTTATCAAAATTCTTCTACCATATAGTGGCAGGTTTTTAGTAGCCAATAAACTATTATTCATCCTTAAATATTTGGCAAAAAAGCATCATCTAAAACCTCTTTAATCTTAAATTCGAGGCTATTGGGAAAAATTGCTACAGGTAAACCAGTTTCATCAGCAGCATTTTCTCTGGCAATTTTATAACATTCTTCTATCACTTCTGTTGGATAATTTTTCAGGCTAGGACTTTCTTTTATTCTTTTATTAATTCCCCAACGACTATTCCGGATAGATGCTTTCCAACTGCCACAGCGATAACTGGGTTGATATTTCCATTTAAGTAAATGTAGTAATAATACCTTTAAATAAGACTCAATTGCTCTTTTTTGGCTTTTCCCCATCGATTCTATTTCATCAATTAAGTTAGGTACATCTACCTCTGAAAATCTTCCTTCTTCTAATAGATATGCTGTTTCTAACAACCAACTATAATAGTCTTTTTCATACTCTATTTTACTCACAGTTAACCCTCAAAATACTAATATTCTAGCTGATTAATTAGGGTAAGAAACGATCTAAAGCTGCTTTTAATTCTTGTAATTCTTCTTCGATGTTACCTTCTTGAGCAGCACGGGCAACACATTCATTCAAATGCTCGTCTAAAATCATACGTGATACCCTGTCTATAGCACCTCTAACAGCCGCCAATTGAATCAAAACTTCGGGGCAGGGGCGACTTTCTGACACCATTGTTTTAACCCCTCTAATATGTCCTTCAATACGGGAAAGACGGTTAATAATTTGCTTTAAAGAGGCTTCACTATGAACATGAGTGTGAGGCGTATCTTGATGATGATGGTTTGAGGATGCTTGAAGCTTATTTTGAGTCAATGGCTTTACGTTTAACCTCAATGTTTAACTTTATTCATTATGACATTCGTAAAGCCTTGATAGCAGTTACTATACTTGTAAGACACATAGGTTATTCTTTTGAGCTAGGGGCAGAAGTGAAACCTCACCCGATTAACTCATCAAGCTTCATGGTTTCGTAGCGTTCAAATGGCTGATGAATCCAAGGATTATCTGATAAATACTCCACATAATAATCGGGTTGAAACTGAGAACAACTTTTATACCAGATTACGGCGGTGCGAAGTTCTTGAATATGAGAATAATGACGAGACAACCATTGAGTTACTTCTTGTAGGCTGATTCCAGAGTCAACCAAATCATCCACTAATAATATAGAAGATCCTAGTTGATAATTAGTCATGGCTAAATGTTGACCAATTTTGATTTGTTGACGAGAACGATTATCTTCTCCGCCATAAGAAGTGGCCGAAACAATTGCTAAAGGAATATCAAAAAGACGACTGAGAATATCCCCAACCCGTAAACCCCCTTTTGCAATACAAACAATTTGCTCAAACTGCCATTGAGATTGATAAACCTTCACCGCTAAGGTTTCAACATGACGGTGATACTCTTCCCAAGAAACATATAAATCTGACATACAGCAGTCTACTGGATGTTGCTATTATTCTGAAATCATCGGCTCTTTTAATTGAGATGCGGGCAAAGAAGCTTGAGAATTATTGGCTGGAATTTGACCTTGTAATTGACCCATTAAACTAGCCATTTCTAAGGCATTTAAAGCATAATTCCAACCTAAATTACTCTTAATTCCGGCCCTTTCTAACGCTTGCTGCATGGTATCTGTGGTTAAAATACCGAATACCACAGGGGTTCCCGTCTGAAACCCGGCTGCGGCGATCCCTTTCGCTGCTTCTGCCGCCACATAATCAAAATGTGGCGTATGGCCGCGAATAATCGCCCCTAAACAAATAATGGCATCATATCTTTGTGATAACGCTAATTGACGGGCCACCAGAGGAACTTCAAAACTGCCAGGAACCCAGACATAATCAACCTGAGTGCCCTGGGGGTTAACATCAACTCCATGACGCTTTAAACAGTCTTGACACCCTGATAAGAGTTTGTCCGTTACTAGATCGTTAAAACGTCCAATGACAATGGCAAAACGTAAAGCAGACGGATCTTGGGTAAAGGTTCCCTCGAAAATGGTCATAATTTTGGCTGTGAATATCCTATAAAAAAATCCCCACCTTTAAGCATAACGAAAGATGGGGCATCGCGATCTCAGACGATGAGTAAACTACCCCAACCTACTGCGGTAAGGCCTTGAAGATGGGGAATTCTGCCCGACATCCAGTTAAACAACTAAGAAGTTTAAACCGGCGACTAATAACACTAAAACAACCCAAATGGCAGAACCAATGTACAACAAAGGTTTAGATTGATCCCAGTTTTGGGGGGAGGCATAGGCCACAGGGACCGCAACCACCATCACAAACGAAAAGAAAACTAGGGCCGCTAAAACAAGTTGAAAGATAATAGACATAAGACGTTTTTCCTACAGTTCTCCTAAAAAAAGATGAATCGATAGTGAACACTCAGATTAAACTATCAGATTTTTGCTCAAAATAGTTTTATTATAAGTCAATACGGGAGCCAGAAAACTTATATCTCTAAAAATGATTTGCCCTCAACTCCGCAAATTTTCTAGGTTGCAAAGTTTCTCCAAGATGTTACCCTAGACGGCAACAGAACATAACAAAATTGTCAACTTTCCTATCCTCCACCGCAAAAAGCGTTATAATGGATAAATACTTTTGTACTAAATATAAAGATGTAGATAGAGGTGTTAATGGCTGCTATTACAAACAATCCTGATAAAGAAAAAGCTTTAAGCCTAGTTCTTAACCAAATTGAGCGAAACTTCGGTAAAGGCTCGATTATGCGTCTGGGAGACGCAGCCAGAATGAAGGTAGAAACCCTGTCGACGGGTGCATTAACGTTAGATTTGGCCTTAGGGGGAGGGCTTCCTATGGGTCGAATCATAGAAATTTACGGGCCAGAAAGTTCTGGGAAAACCACCTTAGCCCTTCATGCGATCGCTGAGGTACAAAAAGCAGGCGGTGTTGCTGCTTTTGTCGATGCAGAACACGCCTTAGATCCAACCTATTCAGGTGTCTTAGGGGTGGATATTGATAACCTCTTAGTGGCTCAGCCAGATACAGGAGAATCGGCTTTAGAAATTGTCGATCAATTAGTGCGATCGGCGGCGGTTGATATTGTGGTGGTGGACTCTGTTGCGGCCTTAGTACCTAGAGCAGAAATTGAGGGAGAAATGGGGGATACTCAAGTGGGGTTGCAGGCCCGTTTAATGAGTAAAGCCCTCCGTAAAATTGCCGGAAATATTGGTAAATCAGGATGTGTCGTCATTTTCCTCAATCAGTTACGACAAAAAATCGGCGTAACCTATGGAAGTCCTGAAGTTACCACTGGGGGAACCGCACTAAAATTTTATGCTTCGGTTCGTTTAGATATTCGTCGTATTCAAACCTTAAAAAAAGGCAGTGAAGGAGAATATGGAATTCGTGCCAAAGTCAAAGTCGCTAAAAATAAAGTAGCCCCACCGTTCCGTATTGCTGAATTTGACATCATTTTTGGTAAAGGAATTTCTCAGATGGGCTGTATGTTAGATTTAGCTGAACAAAGTGATGTCGTTACCCGTAAAGGGGCTTGGTATAGCTACAATGGGGACAACATTTCCCAAGGAAGGGATAATGCTGTCAAATATTTAGAAGAGAATCTCAAAATTGCCGAAACCATTGAACAACAAGTGCGTGAAAAATTAGAATTGGGCTCTCTGAGCTTTGCTATTTCTCAAGGGGAAGAAGAAGAATAAGAGAGCGACTTAATTTAACTCTCTATGTCATGAACTAAATCTAAAACCTGCCTTAAAAAACCAGGTTTTAGTTCCTATTGTCTCAATAATTAGTTTATTCATTCATGAGTGAAAATTTTGTAAGTTTATTATAATCCTTATAAGTTAATACAAGAATTTTGTCAAAAATATCAACCATAGCAACTCATTTTATAGTTAATTTAAAGATTTTAAAAAAATCTAATAATTTTTGACCAATTTTTATTTCAAAACTAGAATAAAAAAGTGGAACAAGACTTGATCACATATAGGAATCAGGTTGCAGTTTTCGGAAAAAACCAAGGGCATTTAACAGTATTAAGTACCGAAAAGGATTTATATCCAGAGACATAATACTTTTATTCCTAATAGGTTCTCATTCCTCATATATCATTACTGACTATATAGTTAAAACTCGAAAAATATAATTGACTCACCTCACAGATAGAGGTCAACTACCTGGATTCGCTATCGCTGAAATCGAGGCTTGAGGAATCCCTAGCAATAGGTTCACGGTACTCAAGGTAACAGTTGGTTAGGGCGTAGAGATTTGGTGAGGTGACACGGCTAAAT
>JAAUYJ010021525.1_pt1 | contig 36087 bp, 23 predicted proteins | sample 7278031 | NCBI WGS metagenome assembly JAAUYJ01 (sample SAMN14350222, study PRJNA611818) | marine sediment metagenome | isolation source: surface marine sediment (1.8m) | place: French Polynesia: Moorea | collected 2018-08 | reverse complement strand
GGTGGGATGATTTTCTACTAGGGGTGATACTCACCAGTTACTCTGGTTAAATATTTAGAGGTATTAAAAACAGATTACTTTTAAAGTTTCATCTCTTGATTTACCAACGCCTTTTTTTAACCCAATCAAATGCCAAATCCTGATTAACTTTGGCTTCAATGAAAACTATCTTTTAGATAATTATCCAGGGTTTGGAGATGAAATTTTATGGAGCGATCGCTATAACTATAAACAGGAGTGGCAAAATTTACTAATGATTGTAGTTGGGCAATAAAATAAGTAAAATTATCCCATCATAAAATCATAATTTTGTCACTTGATAAGACACAAAAACAAGCACAATAATATGAGATTATAACCACAAGTTTATGCTCAATATTAATGTTTATATCAAAAACACTAAGTAGTCAAGCATTCAGCTAGCCTCTTGGGGAGGAACTACGTTAATATCAGCCAGCTTTTCCTGAATAATACCAGTTTGAAAAAAATAATATTACAAATAAATTCGATAATTGAAAAACATAATACAGCTATAAATACCCGATCAAGATTTCTTCTTTACCTACGACCTACCACCTACCCCCTAAAACCTAATAAATTTATTTGTAGCAAACATTTATCAAAATTGTATAATGCTCTCGCATTCAGCTTTTTAACGAACAAATTAAGCATTCGTTTAACCTCTATTACATTTTTGGTTCAGAGATTCGTATAATGATGCTTTTGTTAATAATTATCGCAATTCTCTAAAATATTTATTTCAATAGTAGTAATCCGAAGCTAATAGCTGAAAGCTGACGTCTGTTTGCTTACAACTATTATACAATAATTTTAATTATTTAAAAAAAATCTAATTGCTCAGATTAGGCTGTAATCTGAAATACATCAAGATTTCAACAATTAATAATTAATAATTAATAATTACCTCTCCTTAAAAAGAAGAGGATTGACTCAAAGGAAAATTTTTTATTTTTTCTCCTTTACAGGAGAGGCTTTAAACCTTAATTTTTCGGTAAATATAATATTATATACCATTTTGAACATTTATGACATTTATTGATGTTAATTAAGACAAAAAATAATATATTTGAACTTTAATAGCACTGAATATTATGATATAAATAAATCGGGTTTATATTGAAACCTTTGCACAACTATATATGAGTATTTTATTTTATGGTCATCAGTTTTGGACGAGAAATCTGTGGTCATCTCAACATAGCTGAATCTCGCGAATGGTTGGTAACAAATGGCATTGGCGGTTACGCTTCTGGCACAATTGCCAATCTCCTCACCCGTCGCTATCACGGATTACTCATAGCAGCCCTAAAACCACCCTTAGAACGTACCCTCCTGCTCACAAAATTAGACGAAACAGCCGGATATAACAATAACTACTACCCCCTTTACTGCAATCGTTGGGCTGAAGGTACAACAGATCCCAAAGGTTATAAACAAATAGAAAGCTTTCACCTCGAAGGAACCATACCAGTATGGCGATTTGCATTTGCAGATGCGCTATTAGAGAAACGAATTTGGATGCAGCAGGGAGAAAATACCACCTATATCCATTATCACTTGCGCCGTGGCAGCCAGCCGTTAAGTTTAGCTATTAAAGCATTAACCAACCATCGAGATCATCATCATAACTCCTCCGCCAAAGACTGGCACATCACAACGGACTGTGCAAAACAAGGAATATGTGTGCGAGCTTTTCCCGAAGCTACACCCCTATATTTGCTGACAAACCCTCACGCAGATGACCAAGTATTAGTATCTACACCTGCTAACGATTGGTATTACGGATTTAACTTAGCAGTAGAAAAATATCGAGGACAACAAAGCTACGAAGACCACCTGCACGCGGTTACATTTCATGCCAAGCTAGAACCAGGTCAGTCCTTAACCATAATTGCTAGCACTAAAGAAAACCCCAATATCAACGGAGAGAAAGCCCTAGAGTCTCGTCGTACCTACGAACAACAAATACTACAAAAATCCCCTATTATTCAACTTTCTGGATCAAAAATAGAAAATCCAGTATCTAAATTCTGGAAAGCATTTAGTACCACAGCATTATCTGGAGAAACACCTAAAAATTCTGCCAAAGTACCTCCAGAGTGGGTGAATCATTTAGTGCTAGCAGCCAACCAATTTATCGTTGATCGCAAATCACCAAAAGTTCCTGACGGCAAAACCATTATCGCAGGTTATCATTGGTTCGGCGACTGGGGTAGAGACACAATGATTAGTCTATCCGGTTTAACCCTTTCCACTGGGCAATATGATGTAGCGCGGTCAATTTTACTCACCTACGCCCAGCACGTCCAGCAAGGAATGTTGCCAAATCGCTTTTCTGACAGTAGTGCAGACCCAGATTATAATACAGCAGATGCCACACTTTGGTATTTTGAAGCAATTCGCGCATACCATGAAGCCACAGAAGATGACAAATTATTAGCAGAGCTATTTCCCACATTAGCAGAAATCATTGACTACTATCGTCGGGGAACTCGCTACAATATTCAGTTAGACACCGATGATGGTTTAATTTATGCTGGAGAAGAAGGTACACAAATTACCTGGATGGATGCTAAAGTTGGTGATTGGGTAGTGACATCACGCATAGGTAAACCAATTGAAATCAGTATTCTGTGGTACAATGCGCTTCAGATTATGGATAAATTTTCCCAAATATTGCGCAAGGATAACCTCGATTATGAAAGGTTGGCAAGACTATCAGCAAAGGGTTTCTCTCGCTTTTGGAATCAAGAAGCAGGTTATTGTTATGATGTGATTGATACACCAGACGGTAATAATGCCTCTTTGCGACCAAATCAAATATTTGCTGTATCATTACCATCCACAGGCAAATATAGCTACCCACCCCTACTGACACCAAAGCAGGAAAAACAGGTAGTAGATATTTGCGGCCAGTCACTTTTGACATCTTATGGCTTACGCAGTCTTGCTAATGACGACCCAAAATATCAGGGTATTTATGGCGGTGATATTTACAAACGTGACGGAGCTTATCATCAAGGCACAGTTTGGGGTTGGTTAATCGGACCTTATGCGTTAGCGCATTTGCGAGTTTACAACGATGTTGCACAAGCTGAGGAATTGTTAGCACCAATGGCGAATCATCTCACAACTCATGGAGTGGGTAGTATCAGCGAAATTTTTGATGGAGATACGCCGATGGAACCTCGTGGTTGTATTGCTCAAGCGTGGAGTGTAGCAGAAGTTTTACGAGCTTGGTCAGTGATTAATGGTATTAAATAAACCGATTAAGTTATACCAAATTGATAAATTTTGGCTACAAATATTATTAATCTAGGGTGTAGGGTGTGGGGTGTGGTAAAATAATCGGAAAAACAAAGAAAAAGGATGGTTATAAAAGGGATAAAGTGCAAAGACTTGATTAATTAGTTAATCGTTGAAGTTTGCTCAAGCATCACATTCTTTTTTTAAATTGGTATTACAGCGCTTTTCAAATTAATGAACCACATCGCCATAACCAAAACCTTGTAGGGACGTTGTATGCAAGGTCCCTACAGTGGTCTACTGTATCAAAAAAATCCTAACTAGTCTTCTTGTTGGCTGCAAACATTCTTTCAAAACTCATCGCAGCCACACCAATAATTACCAGTATCATTCCAAAAATCTGCGGTAACCCTAAAACTTCCTGAATCATTACAAAAGCAAACAAAGCAGTTAAAGCCGGACCAGAAGTACCAATAATAGATGCTCTTGCTGCTCCGGCAAATCTAATGGCAAAATTATTTAATAGATAACTAAATAAGGTTAAAACCCCTAAAACAATACCACCAACAATTAAACCAGGCCATATACTAGCATCAATATTTACATCCCACGTCGGGGGTAAGGGCATGATCAAACTCAAAGCAGAAAATACAAAAATCCCAGCAAAATTCACCAAACTAAAGGGAATTGGATGAAGTTTTCCTGCTGCCATCTGGGTTAGTAAAACATATCCAGAAAAAGTTATACCCGCAGCCCCAGCCGCCAAAATTCCTTGTTGAAAATTACCTTCAGCTCCCCCACTAGGTAGGGTTAAACAAGCTCCCACAATAATCACAACCATAGAAAAGATACGCACTACAGAAGGGCGATCGCCAAATAACCCCCAGGATGCCAAAACGGTAATAATTGGATAAATAAAGAAAATCGTGATTGCAATGCCAGTAGGTATATTCCCGATAGCTACATATATCAATACTTGAGATAGAAACAAAAAGAAAGCACTACCAATAACTTTTGCCCACAAAGCAAAGTCCTTAGACTTGATAAAGCGCTCAATATCAGTCCAAACTGCTGGATAAAGAAATGTAGCAACTAAAGGCATTAACAACATTACTACTATCAGTCGTAATAATAGAATTAACAAAGAATTACCAATATTAGGAACAATTAATCCTTCCACCTCAAATAAACCAAAAATTATCCGTGGCTCTGAAGAAGTAGCCAAAAGAATCTTGAGGCAAACATTAAATAAAGATAAAACAGTTGCTGACAGCAAAGCCAAAATTAGACCTATCTGAACCTGAGAAGCAGATTTAGGTACTTTAGGTCGAACTTGAGTTTCAGACGGGGGTGTTGGAGGTGGTTCTGGAGGTCTCACAGGAGAAGTGACAGCAGGTGGTGCTGAAGAAACGGTGCTTCCTGAGTTCCTAGACCCAAATTGAGAACTTTCGGCTGATACAGATGAGACCCCACTAGTGTTTTCGAGTTCCACCTTCAGACGATTAACCAAGGTCTCTAGAATCATCTCACCCTGCTGTTCCATACCACGCATATTATTCAGTTGTTGAGAGAGATGACTATGGTAACTATCCAACTCTTGTTCTAATGCTTCACAGGTTCTAGTCAGAGTGGCAAACAAAGGCTCTCCAAATTCTGCACCAGGATCGTAGTAGCTATTCCCAGGAGGATTCGTCATGGGCAACTCCTCCCCTGGAATACCACCCACCTCTAATCTTAGTGGGTGACTATTTTCTCTTAACTCTCTAATTTTTTGGCCTAACTGTTGCTGCAAATTATTAGCTAGAACTTGGGCTAATTGCTTCAGCCATAGTTGTTGCTGGGCTATTTGTCTTTGAGATAGAGATTCTAGTTGTTGAGATTGTAACTGTTCATATTGCTGACGTAGCCTTTCTACATCTTCACTAAGTTGTTGTTTTTCAGCTCTTAGCCTTTGTAAATCTTCATTAAAGTTATTTGTCATATTTTGACGAAAACTGTCCAAGTCTTCAATGACTGATTTCAGGACTTCTTCTGCTGATTGGGGAGTTTCGGCTCCTTGATTTGGGGGTTGAGTATCCATTTTCCCTATAGGTTTTTAACTTCTATTTCTTCTATCTATAAATTGCCTGGAGGAACAATGTCCCTGATTTGATTTTATTGTTTAACCAAATCTGTCCAGAGGTTTGTGGACATAATTATTTATCCATCCTCAATTTTGTGGCAATTTGCAATAATATGCTAAGACAATTGAGGATCAAATTTGCAGTCACCTTACACCCTGCATTCAGATATAGCAATTCCTATATTGGTGAAGTACAAAATTTGTAGGTTTTAGGTTTTAGGTTGTAGGTCGTAGTTTTCAGGCGAACATTATTTGTTTCTATAGCAATTCCTATATTGGTAAGGTACGTTCTTGTGTTGGTTTTAGGGAAAACTTTACTGGGAATAGAATCAAAATTAAAGATAGGTGTACCTCATTAGTCTGGGAAACGCTATACCAATTATTACTAGTTAGGACTAGCTGAATAAATATCAAAAGGTTATAGGGTAAATATTTGAGGCATTATTGATGCGAAAAAAGTGTCAGTTTTTTGCTACTGGTAGCTCAAAAAGTCAGAATTTTTAGTAGACAAAATGGGAAAATTTGAGGGAGAATTATTCCGATTATATTCCCTCAATCTACCATTTATCCTGACTACTCTATGGGTGGTTTCCGTTCCGGAATGCTTCGCAAAAGCGTTTGGGGAGCATTCCGTAGGAAACCACCCCTACTGAATATTGACTACTAGAAACAGTAAAAATACTTTTTCAACAAACCCTAGTTAAAGTTATCTGTTTTTTAGTAAAAATTTCCTCCGGAATGCTGCAAAAATAGCCGTTAGCTAGCTTCTCAGAGAGGAACTACGTTATCAGCTATTACTTTTTGTTTTAGATAAAAGCTTGATTAATTAAGCCAAAATCAAAATTCATACCAAACCGATCATAGTCAGGATATATTAAAAATTTATAATAATTCATGGCAATTTTATATGACTATAAAAACCATAAAATTTGCAGTTCTATACAACTTAAAACAAATTTACATCAATCAACTGAATTAGCCAAATAAATAAACCAATAGTGAAAAAATAATAGCACTCAAGCCACTAGCAACGGGAATAGTAATCAGCCAAGCTAAGGCAATAGAACCCACGGTTTGGAAGCGAATAGATTTTAACCCGTTAACCAAACCAATTCCAACTACTGCTCCTATAAGAGCATGAGAAGTAGAAACAGGTAAACCAATTCTAGAGGCAACCAATACAGTAGTAGCAGTAGCTAATTCAGCACAAAATCCACCACTAGGTTGTAGAGAAATAATATTTTCTCCCACAGTAGAAATTACATTTTTTCCCCAGATAGCTAAACCAGTAACAATACCACCACCCCCAACTAGCAAAATCCAAACAGGGACATCAAAATTAGTCAAGGGTATTAAACCAGTACGAAATATATAGGCGATCGCCGCTAAAGGGGCCACAGCATTCCCAACATCATTTGAGCCATGGGCAAAGGCCACAAAGCAGGCACTTAATACTTGAAAGTGTGCCAGATGGGACTCAATCAGATTGGGATATTTCCTTGAGTCTATTTCCTTTGTGGTACTTAGTTTGCGCCAACTAATTAAGGTCAAGCTAATAGTAGCGATCGCCCCTATAGCAATAGACAGACCACGAACTGGAATCTTCAGACCTATATAATTACCTATATGACCAGCAAAAGCTGCACTGAGTTTTGGTAAAACGATTACCCCAAATACAGTCATCAATGCCACACTCAACCAAGGAATCCACTCTTGTAGTTGTTTCCGGGGATCAGGATGGTCAACTATCCAATGCTTAATCAAACTATAAAACAGACCAGCAAAAATACAACTTACCAATGGAGCGATCAGCCAGCCCAGAGAAATTTGGCCAATAGTAGACCAATTAACAGAATTCAGACCAGCTTCAACCGAACTAAAGCCTGCAATTGCACCAACCACAGCATGAGAAGAGGCCACAGGTAAACCTTTACTGCTAGCTAACTGTAACCATAAACCACAACTAATAAGTACCGAAACCATACCCAGAGCAAATATCTGAGGTTTTTGTAAAAATACAGTGGGATTAACAACCCCAGTAGCCAAGGTACTTGAGACCTTTCCACTAAATAAGACAGCACCTGTAAATTCTAAAATTCCTGCTACTATAATTGCCTGTGTGAGAGTCAAGGCTTTTGAGCCAACTGATGTGCCCATAGAGTTGGCTACATCATTTGCTCCTAAACAGGCAGCCAAATAAAAGGCTAATAAAGCTACCAGCCCTATTTGGACAAAAACTAGATTAATGCCTTCTACCATTTGGGAAAAATTGAGTAGTAAATCCTTGCATTACTAATGGTAACTGATATAAAATAGTAGATTGTGAGTTTGATAGAGTATTATGAAAGCCCAAGAAATAATTCGCTCGATTGAGACTGAAGAAATAGAAAAGGTCAAAAAAGACTTAAAACAGCAGCGTCCCCAAATTTATGTGGGTGACACGGTTAAAGTGGGAGTTAGAATTATAGAGGGAGGTAAAGAACGAGTCCAGCCCTATGAAGGTACTGTAATTTCCATTCAGAATGGGGGTATAAATAAGACTATTACAGTTCGTCGCGTCTTCCAAGGCGTCGGGGTAGAACGAGTATTTTTGCTTTATTCTCCTAGAATTGCCTCGATTAAAGTGATACGTCGCGGTAAAGTCCGTCGAGCTAAACTTTATTACTTGAGGAATCGTGTTGGTAAGGCCACTCGTGTTCGGCAAAGATTTGACCGTTCCCTATAGTATCTATAGAGAATCTATTAGATTTTCTCGAAGTTAATCAAAACTTATGCTATGATAAAATAAGTAGAGGTTACTGGATATAATATTATTACCAGACCTCAACTATGCGCTCTTAGTTCAGTTGGTAGAACGCAGGTCTCCAAAACCTGATGTCGGGGGTTCGAGTCCTCCAGGGCGCGGTGAATTACTAAACAAAGAAGACTTACTTGGTTTGAGTCGGGAAATAATCTACCTGAAAGCTCCTGAACTGATTTTTGATAAAAAAGGGCAGAAATAACAAGCTTTCGGGTAGAATTAATTTTGGCAGGCAGTGATTCACAGAAAATATATAAAATATAGTCAACTAAATAGGGGTTGCTGAAAAAAAGCAGAGTGTGGGAAGGGTTTAAGATTTGAGGCGGTGATACGGGGACGCTTTTGAGTATCAATAGCTGAAAACTTGGTACTTTTATTGACCACAAGAAGGCTAAAGCCTTTATCTGTCAATCCTTTGACCATTAATCAGCCAGCCCTAAATAATATTTATAGTTATTTTAGTTGAGATTGAGATGAGGATTTGTTGCTGTCAGAGAACTTGAGTTAAAAAAGTTTTCCATTCTTGCTTGAAATGAATATATAATTCTCACAGCAGGGGGCTGAGAAGAATATGTTGAAATAGGAAAACAACAGCAATATAATAAATATCAGAAATATGATGAGTGAGTTAAATGGGTAAACTGTTAAACTAGTTAAAAGAAAGAAAGAAAGAGACAAAAGTCCTTAATTTTTCTGAAACCAAGTTTAAGGTAAAAATCTCTATTCAGAGAAAATAATTTTTTAACTCAACATTATCATAAGTCCCATAGCATAAAGAATATTTTGCTTGAGGCAAAACTACTATTTTCATCTCCTTCACCGTTTATTGTCAGCTATAGAGAAAAACGACTGTCGCAGAGATTCAATCATTTGGGATAAAATTAGCACAATCAACAAGTAAAAAAAAATTCTATCTTAACAATGTTATCAGAGGATTATCATCATCATAATATATCAATTTGATTGTGAGATGAATGACAATTAGCAAAGTTTATGCTACTACAGTGATAGCAGTAATGCAGAGAAAAGATTCAAGGGACTGGCTAATCAAGCTTCTGGCGTCGAGAAAAATATCACCTAAGAAATTATCAAGAGTGACGCAATTTGTAATTTGAAGCATTGAGAGAATAATCAGCCAAAAAATTATCAATAAATAGTTTTTAAAGACTGATGCTACGGGGTAGTCAGTAACAGAAAAACTAAAATCCCTGTAGATTTAGTCTGACGGAGGTGAAGTTACTTTAAGGTTTAACCTATTTCAGAGGATTATTAACAAGAATATTTTGTGAAGATTATTTATTTCCTCGCAAAAAACCTTTGATATAACGGTACAATCGTCAATGCCGTTTTACGGCATAATCTCTAGGAATTATTTAATTGGAAAATCCTAATTTAAGGATGTAAAAACAAAATTTTGAATAGAAAAAGTTAGGTAGAGAGGATTAATTATTGTGGCAAAGAAAGAGGAAGTTAGAGTACAAGAAGACAAAGAAAGTTTTAGTCCTCTGACTTTTGTCAAGGAAACAAAAGAAGAACTAGATAAAGTAGTATGGCCAAGCAGAGAACAACTCATAAGTGAATCTGTAGCCGTACTGTTAATGGTGATTTTATCAGCAACAATCATTTATCTAGTAGATGAGTTCTTTAGTTGGGGAGCTGGGGTGGTTTTTGGATGAAACTATATTCAGAAGAAACACAAGGCATAACACAACAAGAAGAAAACAACAAAGGGTTTGCTAAGGGGGAACTGCGATGGTATGCAGTACAAGTGGCCTCTGGCTGCGAAAAACGTGTTAAAACTAACTTGACCCAGCGTATTCAAACTCTAGATGTTGCAGACCGAATATTTAGAATAGAAATACCCCAGACACCAGCGATTAAACTTCGTAAAGATGGCAGTCGCCAACATAGTGAGGAAAAAGTTTTTCCAGGCTATGTATTAGTCCAAATGAGGCTAAACTGGGATAACGAACAGAAAAAATGGACAATAGATGATGAAGCATGGCAGGTTGTCAAAAGTACCCCAAATGTGATTAACTTTGTAGGGGCTGAACAAAAGCGCCGCTACGGCAGAGGCCGTGGTCATGTCAAACCCTTACCTCTGAGTTCTTCAGAAGTAGAAAGAATATTCAGGCGGGCGACTGAGCAAGAGCCAGTGCTGAAAGTAGCATTAGCAGAAGGAGATCACATTACAGTGCTTTCAGGGCCATTTAAGGATTTTGAAGGTGATGTGATCGAAGTAAGTCCAGAAAGAAGTAAGTTGAAGGCGCTATTATCCATTTTTGGACGTGATACGCCAGTGGAATTAGAGTTTAACCAGGTAGAAAAACATAACTAATGGCAAAAAAAGTCGTGGCGCTGATTAAGTTGGCTATTACGGCGGGGAAGGCTAATCCTTCTCCACCTATTGGCCCGGCTTTAGGTCAGCATGGTGTTAATATTATGGCGTTTTGTAAAGAGTACAACGCCAAAACAGCAGACCAAGCTGGTACTGTAGTACCAGTAGAAATTTCTGTTTATGAGGATCGTAGTTTTACCTTTGTTCTCAAGACACCACCAGCATCGGTTTTAATCAAAAAAGCAGCAGGTGTGGAAAGAGGTTCAAGCGAGCCAAATCGTTCAAAGGTAGGATCGATTACAAAATCTCAACTCCAAGAAATTGCCCAAACAAAAATGCCAGACCTCAATGCTAATGATATTGAAGCGGCAATGAAAATAGTGGCAGGTACAGCAAAAAATATGGGCATCACAATCGCGGATTGATGATGGACAAAATCAATTCGCCACTATCTCTAAAATCTGAAATAGTGGTTTGAAGCTCAAAAGGTTAAGTAAACCAAGTAAAAAAATTAGGGGGAGAAGCAGAGCTTCGTTAGATACCCCAGGAGGATAAAATGCCGAAAAAAGTCTCTCGTAGATTAAACGAACTCAGGAAAAAAGTTGAAGAGCGAGCTTATGAACCAAAAGAGGCACTTCAACTACTAAAAGATACAGCTACAGCAAAATTTCCAGAAGCAGCAGAAGCTCATATCCGTTTAGGTATTGACCCTAAATATACAGATCAACAACTACGAACTACAGTAGCTTTGCCCAAGGGAACAGGTCAAACAGTCAGAATCGCAGTTATTGCTAAAGGTGAAAAAGTTAACGAAGCTCTCGACGCAGGAGCAGAGTTGGCTGGTTCAGAAGAGTTGATCGACGAAATTAGCAAAGGGATGATGGATTTTGATACGTTGATCGCTACACCTGATGTGATGCCTCAAGTAGCTAAATTAGGTCGTTTATTAGGACCTAGAGGTTTAATGCCATCCCCTAAAGGCGGTACAGTAACTTTTGACTTGGCACAAGCGATCGAAGAATTTAAAGCAGGTAAGTTAGAATTTAGAGCTGACCGAACTGGGATTGTTCATGTTATGTTTGGAAAGGCTTCTTTTTCAGTAGAAGACTTGTTAGAAAACTTGAAAGCTCTGCAAGAGTGTATTGACCGCAACCGTCCCTCTGGTGCAAAAGGTCGCTACTGGCGTAGTGTATTTGTATCTGCTACAATGGGACCATCAATTGAAATTGAAACTAATGCACTGCGGGATCTAAAGTTAACAGAACTAGCCTAAATCTAAAACTTAACAAATATCTAAAGCTAAACAAAAAAATCAAAGAGCTGAAGACAGCAGGTGCTAATAGCTTAATTTCCTGCCGAGGTTCAAGAATTAACTATTCATACACAGAATACAGGGTTATTTAATCAACCCTGACTAATTATGTGATTTTTGAATACTAATTCTTAGCCCTGGCAGACTATCTGTCAGGGTTTTTTGTTTGTAAAGGAGGTGATTAAACATGGGCAAAACTAAACAACAAAAACAGGAAATGTTGGCAGACATCAAGCAAAGCTTGAGTGAAACCCAGCTTACCCTTGTGATTGATTACAAAGGACTATCTGTGGCCGAAATCACAGACCTGCGCAGGCGACTAATACCTACGGGTACTGCTTGTACGGTTGCTAAAAATACTTTGATGGGACTAGCAGTTAAAGAAGATAGCAACTGGCAACCTATGGAACAGTTGCTAGCGGGATCAAATGCTTTTCTATTCCTCAAAGATGATCTTGGTAGTGCCATTAAAGCATATCAAGAATTCCAAAAAGCCACCAAGAAGACAGAATTCAAAGGTGGGGTGATGGAAGGACGACTGCTAACTGAAGCAGATGTCAAGGCGATCGCCGACTTACCGTCCAAGGAAGAGCTAATTGCTCAAGTTGCTGGTGCTATCAACAGTATTGCTACCAAGGTAGCTGTTGGTCTGAATGCTGTACCGACTCAGCTAGCTACTGGTATTAATGAGGTTCCAGCTTCTGTAAACAGAGCCATCAAAGCAATCTCAGACAAAGAACAACAAGGCGATGCTGCTTAAATGCTAGCTCAAATAAACATCAATATTTTGGCTGATATCTTGTCAGTTTTATTGCTAAAATAATAAAAGTAATTTAACTAGATTAGAGACTATAAAAAAGTCAAAATTATCACGACAAACCTAAGCTAAAACTAACAACAAATAGGAGATTATCAATGTCTGCAAAAACTGACGAAATTCTGGAACAACTTAAGTCACTTTCTCTACTAGAAGCATCTGAATTAGTAAAGCAAATTGAAGAAGCTTTTGGTGTTAGTGCGGCAGCTCCCGCGGGTGGCATGATGATGCCTATGGCTATGCCTGGAGCAGGTGGTGCAGCAGCAGAAGAAGTAGAAGAGAAAACTGAATTTGATGTGATTCTAGAAGAGTTTCCTTCTGATAAGAAAATTGCCATTCTTAAAGTCGTTCGTGCTGTTACAGGTTTAGGTCTAAAAGAAGCAAAAGACATGGTAGAATCTGTACCTAAGCCAATTAAAGAAGGTATTGCGAAAGAAGCTGCGGAAGATATGAAGAAACAACTAGAGGAAGCTGGAGCTAAGGTGGCTATTAAATAGTTATCTATTTCTACAAAGAAATTAGACAAATATCTCTATTAGTTCAGAGAATATTTTGTTACTAAAAAATTGTTAACAGCCTGTATCTAATGATGTAGGCTGTTAATATTTTGAATATCAAATAGTGTAATACCATTTTGATAAATGTTTGCTAGAAACGAGCGCCGTTATTTCTAGTAGTTAATAGCCAATATTTACTAGTCAGTAGAGATAGCTTATTCATCCCCCCGCCTCCGCGGGGGCAAGCTTTTTTTCTCTGAAATAATGATTTTTTATCAAAGATATATCTGAGTTAAAGCATTTTTATTGACCCAATTTATTTGTAACATTCTTTTTTTTATTGGTATAATTTCTCAAATCTTTACCCTATAAGCTTTTGATATTTATTCATCAAGCCCTAATAATTAATAATTAATAATTAATAATTAATGATTAATTCACCTAATAGCTTGTTACTTATGAAATGAAGTCTCTGAAATCAAAGAATTTTCTGAGTAGAATTGACTTGCCCAACGACGAGACTGACGCACCGGACCATCATCTTCATATAAAGGCGGATTATTAATATTAGTTTTATACTCTAAAATACTGACATCTTGTTCAAAAGTTTCTAAAACATCTTGTTTTAACATCTGATTTAAAATTAAGCTTAAAGGAAAAGGTAGAACTTTTTTCACACTATAAAATATTTGAATATCAAGGTACTCATTATCTATAGGCGTACCTGTAAAAATCGTCAACAAACCCAACTTTAATTTTCCTTCCGTCCAATAAAAACTAACATCATAAGCAGGTCCATAATAAATAGTAGTAACAGAGCCATCTTCTAATACTAATTTCCCGGCAGCCAAAGAAGATAAATTATATTTTTGAGACATTCTATGAGTTAAGATCGGACCGTCAATTTCCACGCCATGACTCTCAGCGCTTTTGAAAGTACGACTGTGCAGGTTAGATAAGTGGGAGACATCGACACTATTATCCATATAATCTTGAAGACTAGCGCGTACTTTCCACTGACGGACTAAACGTAGAGGAGTCCATTCACCAGAAATTAGTTCCGGTATTTGAGGTATTTCCCACTCAGGTAGTTTTCCTTGTTGGTGGTGATACATCATTATTAAACCGTTAACCTCAGCTACAGGCCAAGTTTGAATTTGGGCTTTGGGGGTTGGTTTACCAGGATAAGGAATAGCAGCACACTGTCCATTTGTATCCCAGAGCCAACCGTGGTAAGGACATCTAATAGTTTGGCCTTCTATTCTACCTCCGTGGGCAAGATGAGCGCCTAGATGGGGGCAATAAGCATGGAGGATATGAGGTTTGCCGTCCTCTGTACGAAATAGTACGAAGTCTTTGCCAAAATAGTGTAGTGGGATGACTCCTTTGGCAGATAATTCTTCACTTTTAGCGACACGAAACCAGCTATTGGGAAAGGTTGAATACATAATTATTTGTTTATGGTAGACGAAAATTAGTTATTAGTGTAATAGGATAGTGATTTCTTGCCTACTCTAAATATTAAAAAATTAGAAATTTTCTTGGCGAATATTGAATCACAAATGCTCCTTGGTTTTATATCAAGTGTGGAGGATTCATTCTAAATGTTTTTAATAACCTTTTGACTATGGAATAAAGAGATAATATAAGCGTTTGTCAGACTAATGAGGTACACCTATTTTTATTTCTATTTTATTCTTAGTTAAGTGTTCCCTATAACCAACTAATTAGGATACCTGACTAGTTATATAAATTAGTGTAATAATTACTAGAGAAACAAATAATGTTCGCTACCACACACTACATAAAATATAGCAATTCCCATACTGAGGAAGTAAAAAAAATGTCTATTTTCGATACTATACTTTTGCCTACTTTATGAGTAATGAAATTACATTTTCACAGAATAATTAATAATTAATAATTAATAATTAATATTTAATAGTTAATAATTATTAATTCAACAATTCAGGTCTGAATCTTAGCCTTTTAAGGGGATAAATCAAAAACTTTTCTTGTAAGGATTTAGGTCCTACGGAAAAGCCTATAAATCTTGATGGATAAATATTTCCGGCAATTTCCTCCCAAATTCTATTCTCAATTAGAGATTGTAGAGATTGCTACAAGCCTTTATTTTCGTGATTATTGAGAATGACGCTATTAAATTGCTGAGTCAGTTGTTTTTAGAAGTCTCTCTATAACTGGGTTTGAGATACCTGAATCCTTACCTTTTCTTTTAGTGCATCCCCTGATAAAAATCAGGGTTAATTATTAATTATTAATTGTTTATTGTTAATTGCTGAAGTCATCCTTAAAAAGTACCAAAACTTCAGCATAAATAACTCGAATTTAGTCATTGTTAAAAAAACTATGAATAACTCAACATCAAAGTCAACTGTTAAACCGATTCCGATTACTTTAAACTGTTCTGGAGGGATTTCATTAGGTGCTTATATGGCAGGAGTATTTTATGAAATAACAAAAGAAGCTGTACAGGAGGAACCGGCAATTATTATTGATACTATTACTGGTGCTTCTGCAGGAGCTATTTCTGGTATTATGGCTGCATTTTATCTATTAAAGCGACAAGATGTGACTAAAGATTTACTCCAGGAAGAAAAGATTGAAGAAAATGTTTTTTATCAAGCTTGGGTGGAAAAAAGTGATCTAAAAAAAATAGACCACTACGGTTTTAAACCTCAAAAAGATGAAATCACTGGTATCAGTAATTGGAGTGTTTTTTCAGGAGATTATATCAAAGATATTGCCAATGAATTATTAAAGCCAGAGGAAGTTAAGATTGATGAAAATACAAAACCCCTAGCCCTAATAATGACTATAACAAATCTGCAAGGGCTATTAAAGGATTTTTTCAATGCAGGTAATATTAAAGCCGTTACTAATGCAGAAACCCGTCAATTTTTATTTCACAGTGGTTTGAAAAATAAATCCAGTGAAGTAGAAGCAATGTGGAAAAAAGTAATTATTGGTGCGCGTGCTTCAGGAGCTTTTCCTGTAGCTTTTCCTCCTGTGGGTGATGATTCTGAATTAGATAGTTTTAATTTATCTGGTTGTGTGGATGAATATTCAGATAATATTGATGACTGTAGAGGAAAATTAAACAATATTTGTCGCATAGAAAAAGATAAGCGGACAGGAAAAGATAAAATCAAGTTTATTTTTTCATATACAGATGGTGGGGTTTTAGATAATTTGCCGATTCTTAAAGGGATTGAGATTGAAAAGAGACTCATTAGTTATCAGCTTTTTTCAGAACAAGAAAGAAATCTTTTTTCTCAAAAATATATTAATAATTTTGAAGATTTTCAGAAACATTGGAAGAGTCTAGATATTGATTCTAATTCTAGAAAATACATTTACATACAACCGCAACCAATAGAAAACTTGAAAGGTGATCAAAGCTTGTTAAAAAATAATTTTAAAATGTTTCAAGTCGCTACTAAAGGTTTAACATTACCCAAAGCAGAACACGATGCTCAAAGGTTAGAAGATATTAAATATATCAATGATAATGATTTTGCGGAAGTAAGAGAAAAGTTGATTAGTGAATCTGAAGAAAAATTAGATTTAATATTCGAGAATATTAAATCAGATTTTGAAGATATAAAGTCAGAAATCGAACAAAAAGTAGAAGAGATTGAACTAAAAACCAAAATCATCCAAAAATATGATGAATATAACCTAAAAATTAGTGATTCTCTTAAAGAAGCAAAAGCCAAATTCAGAGAAGCTTTGCCAAATATTGAAGTTAAATTAAATCGGATAGATCCATCAAATATTCGTCATATTAAAGACAAAGACTTAAACATTCCTGACCTAAAAATAATTTATGAAGAACTAGGCAAAAAACTTGGAGAAAAATTTGAAGGAGAAAATGATGACTTACTAGCTTCAGAATTTTTAGGAGGTTTTGGAGGCTTTTTTGACCAGAAATATCGAGAACATGATTTTTTACTGGGCAGAATTTCTGGTCTTACTTGGTTACATGAGAACTGCGATAAGATTCAAACTCCCATACCAAAAGATGAAATAGTTGCTAAAATTCAAGATAAAATTCTGGAATCTGAACCTAAACTTAAACCTAGTCATCGGGTGAGAATTATCAGAATTGTTTTGCGTGGAATCAGAATTCTATTGATAGAGTCTATAGGTATTAAATCTGTATCCCAAATAGCAGTGAGTTTAGTAGCAATTATATTAATTCCTATATTAATGATTTTGGAAATATTATTAAGTCTGTTTATTTATTTATTTGAAAAGTTAGAATTTGTTTGGGAATGGTGGAATCGGGAAAACTCAAACTGATTAAATTGGGCTGATAGTAAAATAGTCAAAAAGTACCCGCTTTTAGGAGTTAAATGCTCAAAATTCTCACATTTTTAGCAAATAAAGGCAGAAAAATTGAGCGACATTTTTTTTTCCTACTGACTCTGTAATTCCTATTCCTCTTGAATACTGACTACTGGCTACCAGGGCTATTTCCTTCTCAACTTTGCCATTTTATATATTTACGAGAATACCTTATTGTCAGCTTTAGACAACGCATCTTTAGCTATCTGTAAAGCCAGTAAATTCATTGCCAAAATCTAGAATGAAATGACACTGACTGGCTACTGACTACTAAACTTCACCACAAGACTTTTTCAGCCAACCCTAAGTATAAAATTTGAGTTACTGTGAAACAAGAAATAGACCCAGAATCAGACAAATAAATTCAGAGTCTAAATAGGGCTAGCCAAATAAATATCAAAAGCAGGGGAAATATTTGAGGCATTATTGGTAAAAAAAAAAGTATCAGTTTTTTGCTATTAGTAACTCAAAAAATCATAATTTTTAGTAGACAAAAGGGGAAAAAATGATGGATAATTCTAGCAATTATATTCCTTAAATCTACTATTTATCCTGACTACTCGCTACTGACTACTAAACTTCACCAAAAGACTTTTTCAGGCAACCCTAAATATAGCTTTTGTAAGAATATTTTTTGAGAGAATTATTCAGTTTTTAATGATTATCTGAATTATCTAGTCACAGAGAAGCTAATCATAAAGCTCAGACTTCTGCCAGGGTGAGCTAAATGTAGTAAAATACCAATGCCCAAAAGGACGGCTACACAAAAATTCCAATTTAGGGATGCAAACTAAAAATTACCTTCTCAACTTTTTTTATGCGAATCACAAAAGTAGAACGAGTCAGAGGTGTCAATGACATTCTGCCAGACACCTATCAAATTGAGCAATACATCAAAAACACACTCAGCCAATGTTTTGAGTCCTACGGCTACCGTCCCATAGACGTGCCACTAATCGAATATACCGAACTATATCTCAAAAAATCTGGTGAGGACATTGTTTCTCGTCTCTATGACTTTGTGTTCCGAAACCGTCGTCTTTGTCTAAGGCCAGAATTTACTGCTTCAGTAGTCCGTGCCTATTTGGACAATCTCAAAAGTGTGCCATTACCAGTACGACTTTATTATATGGGGCCAGCATTCCGCTATGAACGGCCCCAAAAAGAAAGATATCGTCAGTTTACCCAGATGGGTATAGAACTTATTGGAGCAACAGGAGCGATCGCTGATGCGGAAATCATTTCGAGCGCCTGCCAGGGTTTAGACCATTTAGGCTTAACTCAATACCGAGTAGTTATTGGTCATATTGGAGTAGTCAACAAATTTCTGGATAATCTTCAGTTAGAAACTCGTCTTCGTAGCTTTTTAATTAGCAATATAGAAACCTTCAAAAAAGAAGGAAAACAAACTGTAGAAAATCGACTACAGAAAATATTTCCTGCTTTTAGTGACAACTATTCATCTATTAATGAGTCGGCAACCGAATCTACTAATAAAAAGTTAGCAGATATTCTTCAAAACATGAAAGAAAATGAGGCAAGAACTGCAATTTTTGAGCTTTTAGATAGTATGAATATAGGCATCACAGGCACTCGTAAGCCAGAGGAAATAGTTGACAGACTTCTCATTAAGTTGAAACGGCAAGACCAAACAAAACAACTGAATCAAGCCCTAGAATTTATCCAAGAATTAGTTCAGATCAAAGGAGAACCTATAGAAGTATTAAAAGAAGCAGAAAGATTACTATCAAATTACAGTATTGATACTTCTAGTTTGAAACAATTACATGAGATTGTTGAAACTTTAGGATATTACAATATAGACAAGGGTCGCATTAGTTTTGATTTAGGTGTCAGTCGCGGATTACAATATTATACAGGCATGATTTTTGAAATTTATCATGGTAAACCAGGGGAAGAAAGACAAATTTGTGGGGGAGGAAGATATGATGATTTAATCTTGAATTTGGGTGGTAAACAAGAAACACCGGCAACAGGTTTTTCTTATGGCATGGAACGACTCAGACAAGCATTAGAAACTGAAGGAAAAATCAGAGAAAATGATGATTTTGTTGATATTTTAGTTGTAGCTGTTGGTGAGGAAGATTATGGCTATGCTATTACAGTAGCGGAAAAGCTAAGAAAGGTAATGTTAAAAGTAGAATTAGATGTCAGAAGTAGAAATATTTCGAGTAATCTTCAATACGCTACTAAACAGAATATTCCCTATGTAATTATTGTCGGACCAGAGGAAAGAATGGCGGCAGAAGTAGTGTTGAAAAATATGGCTTCTGGAGAACAACAAAATTTAGAAGTAAGTGAAGTAATCAGTAAAATTAAGGGTTAATAAATTTATCTTTACTATTTAGTAATGGTAAAAATTACCCGAAAAATAATTCATACATCTATAATAGTTTTACTAGAGGTAAAAAACATCTATTAGAAATAATCCAGAGAATTGGCTAACCCAAAAAATCTTGAGAATACTTAGCCGTCAAAAGATAGTATTTTGCAAATAATTCACCTAATACCTTAAGATAGCAAACTTTTAAATTTTTGCTATATACCAATTATCAAATTTGTGAAATACACAAATGTAGGATTTTTAGGGAATATCTTAACTAGCAAAATTTTAACTTGTGTAAGAGAGAAGAGGAAAAAGGAGTAAAAAAAATACTGTACTTCAATAATATTACTTAGGAATAAGAATTTTATGAACCGAAAAATTCATACAACCTGAGTTATCAAAAAAAGTTCTGCACTTTATTTAATTATCATTTCTGACTACTGTCAAAATCTATCAAAAAACATTGCAATCTTGACTATCAACATAATCTTTGATGAACCTGATAAAAGTGTCAATTATAACTAACAACTAAACACAAAAATATGACAAAAAATCAAACTGTAAGATTAGCTTTACCTAGTAAAGGTGCTTTAGAAAGAGGCACAATGAGTATACTAAGTTCCTGTGGTTTAGGAGTATCTCGACCCAATGAAAGACAATATGTAGGTTCAATCCCTTCTCTACCACAAATCAAAGTTTTATTTCAAAGAGCGGCTGATATTTTTACTAAAGTAGAAGAGGGTAGCGCTGACTTAGGAATTACTGGTTATGATGTTGTTTCTGAAGAACAAGCATCTGATGATGTAGTAGTAATTTGGGATAAATTAGGCTATGGAAAATGTGAATTAGTTCTGGCTGTTCCTGAAAGTTGGGTCGATATTTCTTCTATAGAAGATTTAGCAGAGTTAACCCTTTCTTTTCGAGAAAAAGGTCGAAATTTAAGAATAGCTACCAAGTATCATAATCTTACTAGAAAATGGTTGTATGAAAAGTTGATTGTTCACTTTTCTTTAGTGGCAGTTCAAGGAGCAATGGAAGCAGCTCCCAGTATGGGATATGCTGATATGATTGCTGATGTAACTAGTACCGGGACGACTCTCAGAGAAAATCGTTTAAAACGGATTGAAGGGGGTACATTTCTGAAGTCACAAGCTTGTTTAATTGCTAACAAACAACTATTATTAGAAGATGAAACTAAGCTAGAAACAACTAAAGTAATTTTAGAGTTGTTAGAAGCACAGATGGAGGCAAAAAAATATGTTTCAGTCACAGCTAATGTACGGGGAAAATCACCAGACGAAATAGGCGATCGCTTGATGTATAATAGTGAATTAAGCGGTATTTCTGGTCTTCAGGGTCCGACTATTGCCAAGGTATATTCAGGGGATGAAAATGACTGGTATGCTGCTACAATTGTCATACAGCAAAATATGTTATTACCAGCAATTAATCATTTGAGAAATTTTGGAGGTACAGGTATGACTGTTTCTGCTCCTAACTATGTTTTTGGTTCCAAGTCTCGTATCTATGAGGCGTTTTTGGAAAAACTAAAATTAAAATAATCATATTTTTTGGTAGGATTTGTAGTGGGGAATTAAACCTACTTTTGAAGAAACCCATCCCCTACAAATTTTAAGTTTGGAATTTGAATTAATAAAAATGCCACATACAATTGTTACTGATATTTGTGAAGGTGTTGCTGATTGTGTAGGAGCTTGTCCCGTTGCTTGTATTCATGAAGGCCCCGCTAAAAATACTAAAGGAACTGATTGGTATTGGATAGATTTTGATACCTGTATTGACTGCGGAATTTGTCTGGAAGTTTGTCCTGTAGAAGGGGCAATTGTAGCAGAGGAAAGACCAGAATTACAAAAAACTCCAGTATAAGTTTTTCTGATTTTTCTGAATAAAATTTTCAGCAGAATGTAGCGATCGCCATCTATTCTAGAAATTTCTTTATACCTTGAATCTTAGGTAAAAAATTACTCAGAAATAGTAGCGATCGCTCATCTAATATGAAAGACGAAAAATAATGATAGACAGTCTAATATGAAATACTGAAATTAATCCCATCTACCATATAAATATATGGATTTCCTCATCTTCCTATCTACCTATTAATCCAATCATTAGGTAGAAAATATTAAAGTATTTCAGATAAAAAAGCTTCCAGAATTTAGATGGGTTTGCCCGATTCATCTATCAAAGGAATTTGAGGTATAAGTAGGTAGGCACGAATAAATCTCACTATGTAACGAATTTGATTATTACTGCCAAACTGAAGAGCAATCTGAAATATACATACCACTACTATCTCCAGCAACTACATATCCCTCATAAGGGTATTTAACTTCCAAAAATCTTTGAGTACCACTACCAACAACTTCATCTCCGACAACTTCAATTCTTTGACCATTTTCCACTACCCCTAGCCTGCGACTAGCCGAGTTGCGAGTCTCAAAAATATATAGTCCATTAGGTCTAAGGACATAACAGGTTTTTAGTGAGGCTTTCCCTTGGGCTTGATAATTAATGACTCGCTCTGTAAGGCCATTTTGTACTCTAGAATCTACACTATATTTATCTGGGCCAACACGATATTCAATCCCTTGCACTGGATCGTAAGCTTCCCAAGAACTACCTCTTTTTGTAGCATTACCAAGAATTTGCCAGTCTTGCTCACTTCCCTGTTTCGGTTGACTAATGAAAATATACTCACCTTTTCGAGTCTCACAAATATCAATTCTAAAATTGGCCGTTTCATAATTTGCTTTCTCAGAGCCATATCCATAACAAGCTTGGCCCTGTGCAGACATCGGCAACATGAGACAGCTTAACATTACAGCAGTTGTGAGAACTCCAACGGTAGCCAATCGGTGTTTCATTGTTTCTCCCTTGTGCCATTGGATAGTAGCAAAACCTCCCGATTTTACCACAAGTTGACAAAAATATCTCTCGCAACTGACAATAAGTCAAGTCAAATTTAATATTTTTAACTGACTAATAACTTTTTCTAGCAAAAACTTATAGTTAAATCATGTAAAAATAAGAAAAAGAAAATAAATATTTTAAGGGAGGTCTCTGGTGGTAGCAGTAACAGACCGAGTAAAAAGTAGACTGACAATAGAGACAAGGGAAGTTGCCCCTGATACTACGGCCATTCGCTCCCTAGATTGGGACCGCGATCGCTTTGATATAGAATTTGGTCTACAAAATGGTACTACATATAACTCCTTCATCATCAGAGGAGAAAAAAATGCTCTGGTTGACACATCCCATGCAAAATTTCGTCAATTGTATTTAGACACCCTGCGGGGTTTAATCGATCCAAGTGAAATTGATTATCTGATTATTAGTCATACCGAACCAGATCATAGTGGTTTAGCCAAAGATATTATTGAACTGGCTCCCCAAGTTACCGTTGTCGGAGCAAAAGTAGCAATTCAATTTTTAGAAAATTTAGTTCACATACCATTTAAAAAACAAATTGTCAAAAATGGCGACCAATTAGACTTAGGTGAAGGTCACGTTTTAGAATTCGTTTCTGCCCCAAATCTGCACTGGCCAGATACCATATTTAGCTACGATAGTAAAACCCAAACCCTATTTACCTGTGATGCTTTTGGGATGCACTATTGCTCAGACAAAACTTATGATGAAAACCTGAGTGCAATAGAAGCAGATTATAAATTCTATTACGAATGCCTAATGGCACCCAATGCTCGCTCAGTATTGAATGCCATGAAACGCATGAAAAAACTAGGAGATATCAATACTATTGCTACAGGTCACGGCCCCCTACTACGTTATAATTTAGTAGAATTAACTAACCGTTATGAAAAATGGAGCAAAGCCCAAACCAAAGCAGAAACAACAGTAGCAGTATTCTACACCTCTGACTATGGTTATAGCGATCGCCTCTCCCAAGCTGTTGCCCGCGGGATAACTAAAACAGGTGTTGCTGTAGAAATGATGGATCTTAGGTTTGCCGAACCTCAAGAAGTAAGGGAACTCGTAGAAATGGCAGCAGGAATTGTCATTGGAGCGGCACCCACTACAGGAGATGCAGCTAAAACTGCGGAAACAGCCATCAGCACTATTTTGGCAGCAGCAAATAATAAACAAGCTTATGGTTTATTTGAATCAGGTGGTGGCGATGACTTATCAGTATATCCGCTTGCGAACAAATTCAAAGAGTTAGGTCTCAAGCAAGCATTCCCCAATATTCTGATCAAAGAGACTCCCTCAGAACTAACTTACAAATTATGTGAGGAAGCAGGTACAGACACAGGTCAACTAGTCAGTCTGAAGCAAACTATTAAGCAGATGAAATCTCTAGATAGCGACTTAGATAAAGCATTAGGTCGTCTAAGTGGAGGTTTGTATATTATCACTGCAACCAAAGGCGAAGTTAGTAGTGCAATGTTAGCTTCTTGGGTAGTGCAAGCTAGTTTTCAGCCACTAGGAGTTTCCATCGCAGTTGCAAAAGATCGGGCAATTGAAGCTTTGATGCAAGTAGGCGATACTTTTGTGTTAAACGTATTGCGCGAAGACAACTATCAAGCATTGATGCGACACTTCCTCAAGCGTTTTGCACCCGGAGCAGACCGTTTTGCTGGTGTGAAAACTCAAAGTGCTAAAAATGGTAGCCCAATTTTAGGTGATGCACTAGCATATATGGAATGTCAAGTAAGAAGTCGGATGGAAGCAAGCGACCACTGGATTATTTATGCAACTGTTGATAGCGGGCGCGTCAGTGATTCAGATGTTTTACCTGCAGTACACCATAGAAAAGTAGGAAACCATTATTAAAAATAAGGAAGAAGTCAAAATGAAGTCGGGTGCGTTGCAACGCATCCGACAAAATATCCATAGCAAAATTCAAGGCGTTGCTGAAATGTAATGGTAAGTAGCTGAAGGTAAAATTGAAAAACTTATGTTTGACGTTGATACTTAATCTAAAAATCATTACCATTCAGCAACGCCAAGTTAAAAGTTCTTTCTGGAATCGTGATATTATTATCCATGACGAGATTCAAACTCAAATAACTCACGATTTCAAGAATATTAGGCTAACTACAGAAGTTAAAAAGTTAGACAGAATTATAAATTAGATAGTTGTTGTGAGCTTAACGGATGTAGGCTGTTCTACATCAACTTTACATCCCTCATCCCTCTTAACATTCTCATCTTAGATTTCACCAAGTCAAAATTCAGTAGAGTAATGCATGAATTATATCATGTTCGGGTGAATAGTTATAAATAACAGTCGAGGAATCAGGAGTCAGTAGTCAGGAGGAAAAAAGGAATGAGAAGGAGAAAGTTTTTTGATCACGCTCTTATCCGGACATGATATTACCAGTACATTCAGACAGACTGTGACTATATTTGAGAAACGTGAGAATGGCAGCGCCAGTAATGGCAACTGCTGTACTAAACCAACCAATAACTTATGCTAGAAACCATCACAAAACAAAAAGACGTTCAAATAGTTATCATTGGGGAAGAGACAAAAGTGCTAAGGTCTCGTACTTGGGATAGACTCAAATTTGAAGTTGAATATTCCCTCCAAAAAGGCACCACTGCTAACTCCTATCTGATCCAAGCCGAAAAAACAGCAGTTATCGACCCACCAGGGGAATCATTTACCCGCAATTATTTAGATTCATTGCAACTCCGCCTGAATTGGCATCGCCTTGATTATATAGTGCTTGGGCACTTTAACGCTAACCGTGGCGCTACCCTAAAAGCATTATTAGCATTAGCACCTCAAATAACTTTTGTCTGTTCAAACCCTGCTGCTTTAACTCTCAAAGACTATTTTAAAGAAGAAGAATTGAACATTAAAGTAGTGAAAGGTGAAGATACTCTAGACTTAGGTGGCGGGCATCAATTACAATTTATCACTACTGCGACTCCAAAATGGCCGGATGGTTTGATGACTTACGACCCGCAAACTCAAATTTTATTTACTGACAAGTTTTTCGGCGCTCATGTTTGCGGAGACCAAATTTCTGATGAGGGGTGGGCTGTCTACAGCGAAGACCGACGTTTTTATTATGACTCTCTCCATGCTGCTCAGGCAAAAAAAGTGCTTTCTACCCTAGATAAAATTTCCGATTTGAATGTGAAATTTTATGCTCCTGGTCACGGACCGATAGTACGTTATGGGATGAAGCAGTTAACCAGTCTTTATCGCAAGTGGAGCGAGGAACAAAATTCGCGAGATTTGAATGTAGCCTTGCTTTATGCTTCCGCTTATGGTAACACCGCTACTATTGCACAGGCGATCGCCAGAGGTTTGACTAAAGCTGGAGTAGCTGTAGAGTCGATAAACTGTGAAGTTGCTACATCCGATGAAATTAAGGAAGCGATAGAAAAATGTGATGGGTTTATTATTGGTTCCCCTACTCTCGGCGGTCATGCTCCCACTCAAATACAAACAGCTTTGGGTATTGTCCTAAATACAGCTTCTAAGAGTAAGCTAACTGGAGTATTTGGTTCCTTTGGTTGGAGTGGTGAAGCGATTGATTTTTTGGAAGAAAAGTTAAAGGATGCGGGGTATAAATTTGGTTTTGACACTATTCGGGTGAAGTTTAAGCCTGATGATACCACAATTCAAACTTCTGAGGAAGCAGCTATTGACTTTGCTCAAACTTTGATCAAGTCTCAGAAACTTCGCGCTCCCAAAGCTGCTGTTTCTGCTTCTGGAAGCGATCGCACAGCCCAAGCAGTGGGTCGGGTTGTGGGGTCTCTCTGCGTTATGTCTGCCAAACGTGGGGATGTGACGAGTGCGATGTTAGCTTCTTGGGTATCTCAGGCAACTTTTAATCCTCCGGGGATAACAGTTGCAGTGGCGAAAGACCGCGCCCTAGAATCTTTGACTCATACAGGCGATCGCTTTGTGTTGAATATATTAGCTGAGGGGAAACATTTAAGGAAGCATTTTATGAAGTCTTTTGCACCAGGGGAAGACCGTTTTACTGGGGTGGAGACGAAGGAAGCTAATAATGGTTGTCCGATTTTAACAGATGCTTTGGCTTATTTGGAATGTAAGGTAGCAAACCGGATGGAATGTGGAGACCATTGGTTAGTTTATGCTGTAGTTGAAAATGGTGAGTTATTGAATGATGGGGTGACTGCGGTGCATTTCCGCAAATCTGGCAGTCATTATTAATTAGAGTTTTTAGGGGAGGTTTTCTCCCCCTTTTTGTGGGGTCGTGGGGTGGATATTATTACTTTTCAAATAACTGTTGAACTGATAAAATAGGTAGACTTGCATCAGCAAAATCATCAGCACAAGCTAATTGCACTGCATCTTCAAAGTCTCTCAAATTAGAAGCAAAAGCAGTTTATAAAATATTACGATTAACGTCGCAAATTCCCATTAATACTAATATCATATAAACTGCTTCTCTTGCTCTTTCAAGACTTTTAGTTTTTTTTCTAACAATGTAGAAAATATTAGTTAAAGTTGTTGCTGTAATAAATCCTTTCGCCTTAAAAGTCTTAAAAAAGTAGGGTGTGTTAGCGTTTGCGCAGCATTCCGCAGGAAAGCGTAACGCACCATTTATAATCTGCTAATTGTTAGTATCAAAAAAGTAGTAGAGCGACACAACTAAAATAGTGCCCTGCTACGGATTGTTAAATCCCTTTCATAGTCTTAATTTAAGCTGTCTAACGCACCCTACAATTTTGCTGAAGCTGATGAATGGCTGAATATAGGTGAATATTTGCCTTTTTAATAACACTATGGCTAGGAAATTTTGTGAGCGATCGCTTATAAAGTAGGTTGGGTTGAGCCTACGTTAGCGGAGCTTATCCGGAGGATAAACCCAAGATATACAAGGTTGTTGTTAGGTTTCTTTAAGGCGATCTATCGCTACTTTTTTCCCAAATAAATCCTCAAACTTTTAGAAGGTAAACACTTTTAGATTAAATTAGCCACCCCTAACTATTGTCCAACAGATGAATCAAACATCAATATGCGTGAAAATCAGCGATATAGCTATCGCTAGGCTCCGCCAACCCTCTCGCGGAACGGATATTAGAACGCTACTTTTTTCCCAAATAAATTCTCAAACCTTTAGAAGGTAAACACTTTTAGATTAAATTAGCCACCCCTAACTATTGTCCAACAGATGAATAAAACATCAATATGCGTGAAAATCAGCGATATAGCTACCACTAGGCTCCGCCAACGCTCTCGCGGAACAGATGTTAGAACGCTACTTTTTTCCCAAATAAATCCTCAAACTTTTAGAAGGTAAACACTTTTAGATTAAATTAGCCACCCCTAACTATTGTCCAATAGATGAATCAAACATCAATATGCGCGAAAATCAGCGATCGCTACTTTTTTCCAAAGGAAATCCCCACTACTGTCTACTCCCTCCATACCTCTTTTCTAGAGATATCTCTGGACTTGTGTAAAGAAATTCTAACTATTGTCCAACAGATGAATCAAACATCAATAAGCGCGAAAATCAGCGTTTGCTCTCACCGAACGGGTGTTAGAACACTACTTTTTTCCCAAATAAATCCTCAAACCTTTAGAAGGTAAACACTTTTAGATTAAATTAGCCCGCCCTAACTATTGTCCAATAGATGAATCAAACTTCAATAAGCGTGAAAATCAGCGATATAGCTACCGCTAGGCTCCGCCAACGCTCTCACGGAAAGGATGTTAGAACACTACTTTTTGCCAAAATAAATCCTCAAACCTTTAGAAGGTAAACACTTTTAGATTGAATTAGCCCACCCTAACTATTGTCCAATAGATGAATCAAACTTCAATCGGTGATAACGTAGGTTGGGTTGAGCTGGCGAAACCCAACATATACAAAGTTGTTGTTGGGTTTCTTTAAGGCGATCTTAGAAAAGTTGTTCATGGGGGAAACTCCCTAATACGAGACTTTCGGGCAAGGCAACAGATATATCTTAGTGTTGGGTTTCCTTTCGTCAACCCAACCTACAAACTACAAACTTCAGCAGGAGATACTGATAACTGATAACTGATAACTGAAATGACCCTACCTCAACAAAATTTACTCTTGTTGTTGACTTGCTGGTTGCGACTGAGCAACTGCTGCGGCAAATTCTGGATTTTGTAGTAGGTCTTCTGGAACTTCTATTGCTTCATCTAAATCGACAACATATGACCATTTGGTTTGATTATCCGATCTGATATTACTAAGGTTGGCATCACTGACCATGGCAAAAAGGAGGTCGGCATTTCTGAGGTCGGCATTACTAAGGTCAGCATTTCTAAGATCGGCAAAACCTAAGTCGGCATCTCTCACGTTGCTACCTTTTAAGCGGGTATCAATAAAGTTGGCACTATTAAGGTAAGCACCTCTGAGGTTAGCATAACTCAGGTCAGCATTCTCAAGGTCGGCATTACTAAGGTCAGCATAACTAAGGTCGGCACATCTGAGAAAGTTACCTACTATTTCCACAAAAGCATTCTTCCCAAGACATTGACTATAACCAATTATTGGCAGCAGACGACTTTTCTCAAAATCTTCACTATCAGGTTGACCGCAAGGATGAAAATGCAATTGCTCCCGCAACTCTTCCTGAGACCGACCATAACGATGCAACTCAAACAACAAAATCATCACATTCAATCCCGTATAAATATCCACTTGACGTTGCCCAGACTCAATACCCCACTGCTGCAACTGCCTCGCCTTTTTCTGAGGTAAAGTTTCTTCCGTTGTCTCAATAAACTCCCCTTTACACCAGTCTAGATAAAAACCATGCAACCGCTCAAACAAAGCCACCAAGTCAATCTGACTTTTCACCAACAACGCCATCAAATATTCCACAACTTCTGCCGTCAAACTGCCATAACCAAACAGATCGTAAACCTGCCATTCTAAGTCTTTATCATAAACAGAATAAGTAACCTTGCGTCGCTTCTCAGTTTTCTTTGTCAAATCTTCCAGACTTTCTGCCATCCGTTTGGCACAGAGAAACTCACCAAAACTCTTATGAAAAAACTCCACCGAATTTTCTGCTCCTGCTGCCGACTTCAAATAAAAAGCAGCTAAAGCATTTTTCAACCCATCCTCTCGTTTATCTTGCCTCGCTTTTTCAACCAACACCTGCAACTCCTTATATCCCTGTTTCACCAGTCGGTCTTCAATCATTTTTATTGCAGCATATTCCCCACCAGACTGCACCACACACAACCCCGCTTCTGCTAACAGAATTTCTAAATCTTCTGGCTCCAACTTCGTAATTTCAGGATTAAGATTTTTACCCTCTTCTACCCGCTGTTTTTCCAGCACCCATTCCAACGCTTGCTCATAAATCAAAACTTTTGTACCACCAACATCAGCAGTAGCAAACATCTCTCCCCGTAACTGCTCATCCCGGTGCATTGCAGCTAGCAAATACAACAAAAGTGGTTCCCGCGCTAACTCCTTAACCTGCTCCGGACATTGTTCGCTGTGCAAAAATTCCCGAAACTTTTCTGTTTCCGCTTCCCCCACAACCGTCTGCCATTTCTCAAACCACTGTTGCTGAATATCATCACCCATCGGCAAAATACTTACTCGCTCTAAATTAGGAGGCATCAACCTTTCAATGCCATAAAGTGCCAAAGGTCTACCCGTAATCAACACCCGATGACCGCGTTCCTTATTTTTTGTTGCTTGTTTCTGAAATTGCGCCACCTGATCTAAAAACACCTTCAACTCATTACTCGCACCCCGCTCCAACAACAACTCATCAAACCCATCCAGCAAAAACAGAAATTGAGTATTGCGGTCTGTCAACCAACCGCTATCACTCTTGACAAAATTCCAACCCACAGCATCAGCTAGAGTCTCATCAATATTTGCTGCAAAATTTCTGACATCCCGCAACCGAATCAAAATAGGCGTATAAATAGGATGTAACTCCCGGCGCACCCAGTCAGCAAACATCCGGCAAAATACACTTTTTCCTCTTCCCGGCCCTGCTTGAATAAATAACACCTTATTGTCTTTGTTTTCATCCAACAAAATTGTTTTTGCCCACTCCTCAATATTCTGAGGTGTTGCTGTTTCTTCAATCTTCCCATCGGAGTTAACAGGTTTAACTTTTAGTGGTACATAAATTTGCCGAAAAGAGAAACTTTCATCAAATACTTTTTCCCGTGGTTTAGTAGCGATATTATCTTTCAAATAATTATCAATACTGCCATAAACTTCCAAATCTTGCTGCCAACCATCCCCATAAATTCCAGCTAATTTTTTAGCATCATCCTTCACTTCTGACACCGCTTCTTTCATATAACGGTGGGTACTGCGAGAAATTCTTTCTGTGACTATTATTGCAGTATTTTTAGGTAAACCAGATTCTTGTAGACGTGTAAATAAAATATCATTAAATTTTTTTCTCAAGGGTGAATCATAAAAACAGATCAAAGTATCTTTAGCATTTCGGTTATTAAAATCAATATCTTCATCCAACTTATTAATCTGTTGTTGTACCGCTTCCGATGCCTCAGTTTCTGTTAGTCTCTCCGATATTTCTGGATGTTCTATAAAAAATTGTCTAATACTTTCTAAATAAGCCACCTGAGCTACCAACTGCACTTCATCTTCTAACCTTGGCTCCTGACGACTTTCTTTAACAATATAAGCAATAATTCCTGTTGCAATAGGCAAAAAAGGTAAACCCGCCCCGAAAACTTTTCCCAGGGGAGAATTTAACATATCTAAAACAGAATCAATATTTTCAATAAAAGGTTTTAATTCCTTAGCATCCTTATTTTCTTGTATTGCTTTTGCTATTTCAAAAACCGCCTTAGCAGACTCAACCCCACCCTTAACAGTTTCCGATAAATTTAACTCTATTTCCGTGTAGAGAACTCGCCAAATATTCCGCCAAAGTTTGCTTGCCATAGTTAATATTTTGTTGTTGTTTATCTGTATTTCTACAATGAAAAATTTGTCAATTCCTAATATTCTGGAAGTGTATTTTATTGAAAAGACTCTACTTGTAGGGTGCCTTGCAACGCACCTTATACCAATTCCATCAAATTTAGCTTAAAAATAGCCATATTTGTAGTGGATTAACACATCTAAAATGGTGCGTCACGACGGATTGCTTAATCCCTTTCATCATCTGATTTTAAGCCGTCTAACGCACCCTACAATTTTGTACTATACCTAACCCCCAACCCCCCTTTGAAAGGGGAATGAGGGAAGGGGGGGCAGTTCTATCCCCTCTCCTTGCAGGAGAGGGGTTGGGGGAGAGGTCTTTGAACGTTAATTTAACAATCTATCGCAACGCACCATTTTAAATGGTAAAAGCCAATTAAATCAAAACCTCTTTCCGCACATTCTCATTTTCTTTAGGCTGTTTCCGAGAAGCAGTAGCCTCTAAAAAAAGTTGCCATGCTTTGGGAGAAAAAGCTGCTGGTAATGTCAGATTTATAGCCGTTGAAATTTGTTTTTGTTTGAGAGCGACCATACCCCAATGTAAATTCATATATTGGCGAATATTCTCAATATTTGGAATCTTATCCTGATGCTTTTCATTAACTCTGGCATGAATTTTTTCCTTCATCAAGATATTAGTATTGCACCGCTTTTGTAAAGGTATTTTCTGGTCATATCCCCCAGGCCAAACCGTGCGATAAGTTAAACATTGATTCAGAAAAATCGCATCGCCAAATTCAGCAATTCTAATCCAAGAATCAATATCATCACAACTAGTTAAATTCCTATCCCAACCGCCAGAATTTAAAAAAGCATCGCTACGAAAAGCTACTTGAATAGGAGTGCCAAAAGGTACTAATTCTAATAACATTCCATAGTGAATATCTGCTTGGGGAATATAAAATGCTGTACCGGGTCCTGTTTTGCGAGTGCGACTTATTTCTACCCCATTACTATCAACTTGTGCTGCTTGACAAGACAAAATAACTGCTTCAGGATGGAGATTAATTGCTTTAGTCATTTCCTCAATACAGTTAGGCGCGAGATAGTCGTCATCATCCACTGGTTTTATCCATTCTCCCTGTGCATTTTGTACGCCTACATTCATGGTGCCCGCGTGACCTTGGTTAGTAGAGGTACGTTGGTAAATTACCCGATCACCGAGACTTTTTACATATTCTTCTGTGCCGTCTGTCGAGCAGTCATCAGCTACAATTATTTCACATTCAACTGTTTGCTGAAGAGCTGAATTAATTGCCCGTTTCAACAAGTCTAAGCGGTTATAAGTTGTAATTACAATAGTAAATTTCATTGGTAATTTTTCCTCTATAAGAAGGTTTTAGGTTGTAGGTGATAGGTAAATTATTAATTATTAATTATTAATTATTTCCTGGTTGTTGTAGCTCTTCTAATTTTGACTTATATTCTGGGCATAAAGAATTTACACCTGCTGCAATAACTTTACCTGTATAAAGAGCCGCCGTTTGTAATTGTTCTTGTGTTAATCCTTGTTGAAGTAATGACAGAGCTGCCTGTAGTGAAAATTCTTCGACAGAGATACCAGCATCGAAAGCACTACAAGCATTACGACCAACTTCTACAGCTTTTTCACTACCCAAAATATTATGTATTTTTGCCTCTGCTTCACTTAATGAACTTTCTAATAATATTTCAAAATTTTCAGCTTTTGCTGAGGCAGAGAATAATATATTTAATATTATTGTGATGCTGATAATTAAATTTTTCTGCATTGTTTTGTTGCCTCAAATATTTGTTTTTGACATAAAAAATATTTGCTCAATATGAGCAAATATCTATGATAAATTCAGTATTGTTACTATCAACCAGTAAGTATATATTGGCGATGGAATTTATCTGGAGCTGAAGCATATTAAATTATTCCCTTGAATTGATAAAAGCCAATGTCAAAAGTATGAATCAACTTTTGACTTTTGACTTTAGAGTTAACTAGATCGATACACTCTTTAAATGACTACGAGGATCAAAAGTGCGATTATCTCTAATTTTCTCGTAACATTCTCTTTCCACAGAACTAATATTTTTTGGTGCAGCGATCATAATTCGCGCTAATAAATCGGTACGCCCCCCTGACTTAGGTTTAGGCCATCCTTTACCCCGTAACCGCAGAGACTGACCAGAACGAATACCCGCCGGAATATTTACACTGACTGCTCCATCTGGAGTAGGCACTTCAATAGATGTACCCAATACCGCTTCGTCCGGAGTAATAGGTACATCACAGACCAAATTATCTCCTTCAAACTGGAAAAAAGAGTGGGGCTTAATGTCTACATTAAGATACAAGTCTCCTCTTTTTTGAGTATAGGGGTCCACCTGACCTCTACCCTTTACCCTAATTTTACTGCCAGATTTGACTCCAGGAGGAATTGACACTTCTCCACTAGCGACACGCCTTTGAGTCCCCCGAAAAGCCTCTCCAAAGGTAAGGCTAATATTAGCTTCTAAGTTGAGGGAAGCTGTTGATGAACGACCATCGAAGCCCGAAAAATTGTCAAATCCACCGAATCCGCTTGGTCTTCCTCCCCCTGTATTTGTACGGTAGTAGGTTTGTCGCCCACCACCACCAGTATTACCAGCATAACCACTACGTCCTAATAGACTGTTAATAAAATCATCAAAACTGGCATACTGGCCAAAATCAAACCCATTAAAGTCTACTGTTGTCCCTCCAGTACCTCCAGGCCATCCACTACCAGCGGTACCTGCTTGTTTCCAATACTGACCAAATTGGTCATATTTTTTCCGTTTTTCTGGGTCTGATAAGACCTCGTAAGCTTCATTGACTTCTTTGAAACGTTCTTCTGCTTTGCGATCGCCAGGGTTCATATCTGGATGATATTTCCTGGCTAATTTACGGTAGGTTTTTTTGATTTGTTCTGAACTAGCGCTTTTATTTAAACCTAAAGCAGCGTAGTAGTCTTTAAAATCTGTTGCAGCCATTAGTTTCCCTCCTTTTTTATATTATTGATTAATTGATTAATTGATTAATTAATTGATATAGCAGTTCTTTAATCTATGAGGTAAAGTTTTATATCTCCTCTGCCCCCTTTATAAGCTATGCTTTATAAACATCTTTACTTAACATAAAACCTAGACATTAGATGCAAGTTATGTATTTGCCGTTCAATCTAGATTTCAGGAGAGTCAACCGATTTAATTAGAGGCTTTTCTCCCCCCATCTCCCCACTCCCCTACCTCCCGCTTCAGAAAAGGGTTGTGCGGAGTTCCTGATCAGGGATAGCTTTATAATATATAAGAGGGGAGCCTTCAAAGTCCCCCTGACAAAGGGAGATTTAGGAGGATTGTCAATGTACTTCATAACTGTGAGAATTGCTATAAGTAATATTATGATTACCCATAACGAAATAATTAGTAATGCAAAAATTAGAACATAATGGGCTATGATTTACTATTATCTCTCAAGTTATCAAAGCTTAACATTTGGTCAAGTTCGGTTCTTCCTGAATGAGTCATGGCAATTGCCGTACCTAATTTTAAGTCAAAATTTAAAAGTCAAAATTTGATTTCTTGAATTTATTTTGCACGGGCAGGTTTTCAGATAGCCTGATGCCACACTTAGATAGTTTTAAATAGTTTTATAGCATTCCTATTTTTGTTCTGAAAAAAATCTCCTAGAAAAAGGGAAAAGGGAATACGGAACAGGGGTAATTTCATTTATCAGTTATCAGTTAATAGTTGTAAAAGTTTCAGAATTTTTATCTATTTTTTGATTGATTACAAATAATTGAGAATTGCTATATTAGACAAATAATTTATCTATAGTTAAAACCTGACTTCCAGTATTAAATAATTACGGTTTTCGGTATCAAAATTTATATCAAATTCCGATAATCATTATACCAGTTTGAAAAAATCCATGCCCCCGCGCTGGCAGGGGAATTTTACAAATCAATTGGATAATTGACAAACAGAATTCAGCTATAAATATCTGATGAAGATTTATTCCCTACCCAAAAATTCTGGTCTAAAGCATCTCCCTTTTCAGGGTAAATTAGAAAAAATTTTCCTTTTAGTCAATCTTCTTATTTTCAAAGAGAGGTAATTAATAATTAATAATTAATAATTATTAATTGTTGACCTAGCACCCTTCTCAGAAACTGTTTGTAAAACAAGTATTAAGAGAGCTTAGAGTGACTAAAATCTAAAAGAGGTAAGACTTCAAAAGCTTAAAATCTGGTAAATACCAGAGGTGGAAAGGTACATATATTCCCTAGATT
>JAAUYJ010018322.1_pt1 | contig 36145 bp, 36 predicted proteins | sample 7278031 | NCBI WGS metagenome assembly JAAUYJ01 (sample SAMN14350222, study PRJNA611818) | marine sediment metagenome | isolation source: surface marine sediment (1.8m) | place: French Polynesia: Moorea | collected 2018-08 | reverse complement strand
GGAGAGAAATTATCAACCAAAAGTAGTTTTATGGGTGAGTAGTATTGTTTATGCAGTGCTACATTTTATTAAACCTTTAGAGGAAATTTTACGAACTTGGCTACAATTTCCGGGTTTAGTTTTATTGGGTTTAATATTTGTTTTGGCAAAACGTAGTAGTGGTAAAAAATTAGATAAAGCTATGAATAAAAAACAAGAATTATTGGGCTTGCCGATAGGTATTCATAGTGGTTTAGTGTGGGGATATTATATTATTAATGTGGGAGGTTTAGTCAAATATTCTGAAGAGGTGGGAGAGTGGTTAGTTGGAATAGATGGTAATCCTTTGGCGGGTGTAATGGGGATGTTATTTTTGGGAGTAATGAGTTTGTCGATTAGGAAAAGTTAAATCATACTAATTTTCCCGTTTTTCCGATTATTTAACTACACCCTACAGCTCACACCCTATACCCAAGATTAATAATATGTGTAGCAAACATTTATCAAATTGGTATTAGACAGTAAATATCCAAATCATACTATTTTTATAAACAGCATTCACACTGTTATAAGTTCTAGCTAAAATGCGGGCAAAATGCCCGCAATAAAAGGGTTTTAATACTTAAACTTGTACATCTCTGAAATCTTCTTTAGCTTAGGTATTTAACTCTGAACAAACTTATCTCTTATCAATACAAAAAAGAAAGGTTGTGGCACAAGTTTAAAATCCATTAAACCTAATAAAGTATTATCATCTATCTTTCTAAAAATGTCATTAATTGGCAAATTATCATAAATCATTGTTGCACTAACTTTTTGACGATATTCCATCATCCGAATTCTTGCCTGAGTTTCCTCAGTTTTTGACATCAAATTCATCAGACGAAAAATAGGTTTCATGGCCTTATTCTTGAGAATTGGTAAACGAAGTCCTAAATTCATTGCCTTTAGACTTGGGTTAACTTTGAATATATCCTGATGGTCTTTAGTATAAGAAAACAATAAGGGGTGAACATGATCGGCATCAATAAACTCTTTTCCGTACCAACCACTAGCTTCTAACAAACCATCCATTGGGTGGTTCGTAGGAAATTCAGCTCCTTGCCACCTACCGATCATAAAATCTAAATTTACCGACTCTAGCTCATCAAAAAAAGTTAATGCTTCCTCTGTACTAGAGCCTCCACTTTCCAGGGTTTTATTCAGTCTTTCTAAGGTTTTCATTTTACCTCCTTGATTACTTAAAATATAGCATTTTTATTTGAAATTCGGAAACCTAGTTCTATCAAAAAGGGAATAGGGAATAGTAAAGAAGGGAAAACAGCATAAAATACTAGTTTTCCACAAGGATGAATGGGTAATAAAAACAAGATTTTTTATAATAAAAAACTCAATCTATAGCAATCAAGAATCATATCAAATCCGTTTAATTCGGTATAAAAAAATTCAGATAGCTAAAACCCGGAAATCTTTCTAATTACCAAATACTAACTGCTAGCTAACTATACCAATGCTACCGAATTTGATATCAGATGTGATAATTTAACTTTTGCTGAAAAGTAGAGAATATAACATTTATCATATTCGGAATCTACATTTTTTCCTGATTCCCTATTCCCTGTTCCCTGTTCCCTAAAAGTCTCAAATATCTCACAAATCAAATCATATTGCTATAGATTTACATCTCATTTGAAAATGCTATATAAGATAATCGAGTTATCTTTAAACTGAAACCAGTAAAAGTAGAGACACTAACAAAAGTGCCCCTACAAAATACTGAAAAACCTTAGACTTATAGCCCTAAATCAGACTTAGCAGCTTTAGCCATAACTAAAAAGTTTTCCTCCCACTTTTTGCCAATATTTTGTTGTAAATATGCTCCTAAAGAACCCCATCCATTTGACTGTAAATATAAATGAGTAGCAATTTGATGTTTACAAATTGTCTGACGATAAACCATATCAGCACAACTACAACCAAGATTATTTACCTCAGCCACAGTTCCTTTAATTGGATTTCTGACTATAACACCAACACCTGTTAACTCAACTTCTAACTTTTCTAAAATTGCTCGATTATATCGTTCTAAAAAAGCATTTATCTCTGAAAGACTAAAAAAATAATTGCCATTGTTACCAACTACCTCAATCCCTGAATTATCAAGCTGATAACTAATAATTTTGCCATAGTTAACTTGTTTGATTTGCAAAAAACATAGCAAACAATTCAGGAATTGGGCTTTAGATAAAAAAGTGCTACAGCGTCCTTTTGATGTCCTATAAATAATTTGGGGAGTTTGACTAGTCCCCACAGCATTAACACTACAAATCTTAATTTCTAAAGACACCAATGGCTGAATTTCAGAAATTTCCATAGGGGAAAAATCAGTTGATAGAATACCAACAGGATTAACCATGATATAATTTCCTAGTTACCTAAAATTTTGACCAGGGCGCTCTATGAAAAAGCCAATCAGATGAGCGCCTTTCATATTACAATTATACTTCATATATTTGAAGATGACAACTGGTGTAATCCTTTGCCTCGAAAGGATTTATTCTGTTACTACAAAAAATACATAGACAAACAATTTATGAATCAATTTTTATCTCCTAACCACAGTTTTTATCCTTTTGATATCAGGAATTGAAGATTACTGGCCATGCTTAATTATTTGACAAAAACTAATACTTTATTCCTGATACTTAAAAGCTAATTTCAAAAAATTAATCCCAAACTTACACAAAAACTAAACTAAAAATGACTACCGTTATTAAACCCAATCTTCTCAGTCAAGACGAAGCTTTATCCCTAGTAGAAACAGCCGTAAAAAAATCAGAAGCCGAAGGTATTTTTGTCAGTCTTAGTAACAACGAATCATCCCTAAGTCGCTACTCAGAAAATCAAATTAGTCAAAATATTACTAAAACAAAATTTGAACTAAATATTACCAGCTATTTTGGCACTCGCAGCGCCACCGCCTCCACAACAGAACTAGACCCGGATGCCATTACCGCCACTATCCGCCGTTCCGAAGAACTTGCCCGTATCGCCCCACAAGACCCAGAGTGGGTGCCTATGTTGCCACCCCAACAATATGAAAATCGTACCTCCGCCTTTGATGAATTGACTGCTACCATCTCTCCCCTAGCGCGAGGAGAAATCGTACAAAAAGTATGTGCCATGAGTGCCAAAGCAGGAGTTGATGGTTCCGGAACCTTAAGTACAGATACATATTTAGAAGCGATCGCTAATTCCCAAGGGTTACGCGGCTGTAATAAGTATACAAAGGCAGATTTTAGTTTTACCGCCAGAATAGAAAATGGCTCCAGTTGGAGTAGACAGACTGCTTGTGGCATAAATCAACTACCCACAGAAACTTTGACCGAAGAGTTAATAAACCGCGCTTTTGCTTCTCGCCAACCCAGAGAAATTAACCCCGGTGCTTACCCTGTGATTTTTAGTGGCGCTGCTTTTGCCGATCTTTTGATTTGGCTAATATTTAATCTGGATGCGCGAGCTGCTGATGAAGGGCGATCGTTTATGTCGCGCAATGATGAAAATGGTAAAACTGTGGGCAACCGGGTGGGAGAACAAATGTTTAGCCCCTTGGTGCAGGTGCAGCGTTATCCAGGACATCCGTTATTGCAGTTGGGGACTTTTTTTGGTGATGGGTTGAGTAATAATTATCTGGAAGTGATTAAGGATGGTGTACCGCAAACGTTATCTTATAGTCGCTATTGGGCAGCACAAAAAGCTAAGGAACCGACTGGTTATATGTTTCCAGTGGTAATGCAAGGTTCTGACCAAAGTTTAGCTGATTTAATTTCCCAGACGGAGCGAGCAGTTTTGGTCAACCGTTCGTGGTATGTGCGTTATGTGAATCCGCGTACATTAGAGGTGACGGGAATGACGCGGGATGGTACTTTTTGGATTGAGGATGGTAAAATCGCTTATCCCATTAAAAATTTGCGGTTTAATCAGATTTTGCCCGATATGTTGCGGGATGTAGATGCTGTTACCAAAGTACAACGTTATGGTAATAATGTTTTACCTGGGGTAAGGGTGAAGGCGTTTAATTTTAGTAGTGTGACTGATAGTATTTGATACCACTGGACTGACACAGCTAATTTTGGGCAAAATTGTAGTGGACTGTTTCAGCTAAAGTAGTGCATTAGAAAAGTGTGGGAAGATGAGAGAGATGAATACACCTAGAAATAAAAATCTATTGCACAGTTTTAGCTGTGTTAGTCCACTACATTGCGGTCAATTAGTGCTATATACCACCCTAAATCCTAATCATTGGAGATGTTTATTAATGCTAACGCTTTATCAAAAGACTCTTTCACAGCTTTTATAGCATCTTCTAAGGGCATATTTTGAATCGTTTGATTCCAAGGTTCTATAGCAATGGGACCACAATATCCTTTTTTGTAAAGTGATGTTAGAAACTCTTCAATTTTTGTGATTCCAGTAGCTAAGGGTAATTCTCTTTCAAACTCAGGAATAGTAAAAATATCATAACCAAGTAATCCATCATTCAACTCTACATAGAGTATATATTATAAATCTATGTGATCTATATCTAACGCGCTAGCTCCACTATTTTGCCAGTGGTGAATATCAAGTTTTAAACCTCCATATCCATATAAATCTGCACTCGCAATTAAAGCACGAGTTCCATCTATAGTATGAATAAAATCATATTTTGTGTCACGTCTAGTTTCAGTAGGACCGATAAACTCAAAACCAATTTTTAGATTATATTCTTTTAAAATTGGATAAAGCTGACGCAATCTATTGCTAGTTTGAATAAATAAATCATTGAAGTTAAGATTATTAGAAAAAGGAGGGAGATAACATAAAGTTAGATTACAACCAATTTCATTAGCTTGTTGAGCTTGAAGTTCAAATATCGGAAGTTTTTGCTCAAACTCTTTTTGACTACCAAATAAGTCTAAAGGAATGCCAAATGATACAGGTTTTAAACCAAACTGATTCAGCAGTTGTTTATGTTGAGATATATCGAATGAGTTAAGGCCAGTTAAGTCAATATTAACCCCTTTGAATTGATATTTATTAGCTAAACGACAAATTTCGGTGAAATCCCTGACAATATGACCAATGTGTCCGCAATGATTCAATTTATTAATCGGAGGAGTTAGATTTAATATAGGATACATTTTCAATCAGTTTATTTGTTAATGTTGTTTAGTTGTATTATTTCTTGATGCCATACCCAATATAAGTACCAAAATTATCTTTTGCCTTAATACTTTCTAATTGAAAAGAACCGTCTATAATTTCTATTGCTTCAATTAGAAATCCATAAGGATTATTATCGTCTCTGGCAAATTCAATACCATATTTTGTTGCCAAAGTCTCTAGTTCTTCTGGCTGAACAAATAAAAAAGGATCGTGTACACCTGGTGGGATTAGACCTTGAGATTCTAAACTCATATAAGTTTGTACAGACTTCTCACTTCTGGAAATAGTATCAAAAATAAACAGACCATTTTGTTTAAGTATTCTGCTCATTTCATAAATTGCCCTTTCTAAGTCTTCTATATGTTCAAGAAAATCACTAGACATAACCACATCAAAACTTTCATCAGCAAAAGGTAATTCATAAACACTTGCTGTTTGATAATTTACTGTCAAATTATTCTTTAATGCGTGTTCTTGTGCAACACTTATCGATCCAGACGATATATCAACACCAAGTATATTGTATCCCTGTCTAGCAATATATTCACAAAAAATACCGCCTCCACAGCCAATTTCAATAATCTGATGAGAATTTGATATTTGATATTGCTTGAATAAATCAATTACAAATTTTCCTCGAATGGGATTCACCTGATGAAGCCCTGGAAGCAATGTCTTTTCTCCCCACCAACCTTCTATGCCAATATTGCTATAATGATCCATATTTCTTTCATCTATTTCCACTCCGTAATCTTTGGTTAATTGTACTATTTTTTCTTTTTCCGCAACTTGAAAGTTTCTGCCAGTAATTTGATTCATTTTCATCTTCCTCTATTATTAATTAATATTGCTAGAGATTTGAGATTTATAGATAAAATTCTCCACAACTTTTTTAACTAATTCTTGGTCAACTGTTACCAGAAAATCTCCTTCAGGATTATAACATTGACCAACTTTATCCAATAAGACAAAGCGTAATTCTTTTCCTGTCTTTTTGTTATCCACAATCATTGCATCCATAAGTTTTTCAGCAGTAATTGTATTAGGAAAAGGATTATTAAAGCCAAGTTTATCTTCAATTAAATAGTAATGGCGGTTTACATCTTCTTCGGAAATTAATCCCAATTCTTTGCCAAGTTCAGCAGCAATTTTCATGCCGAAGGAAACAGCTTCTCCATGAGAAAATTTACCTTTTTCCAGCCATTCAATACCATGACCAAAGGTATGACCATACTCAAGAATAATTCCATAGTGTTTCTCACTTGGATCTTGCTTGAGTATCTTTAATTTTGAAATAATTATATTAAAACTTAATTGATATAATTCCTCTTCCGTAAAATTAACATCAGGATGAAGAACCTTCTCCAAATAATCTAAAAATGTGGCATCAGAGATAAATCCATTTTTAATTCCTTCAATTATACCACTGCGTTTAGAGAAATCTGGTTCTGTTTTAAGATACTGTGTATCTACCCAAATAAATATTGGTGCATGATAGAATCCGAAATGATTTTTTCCAGTTTTACTGTTAATAGCTTGTTTATTACTAAGGGTGCTATCAGTTTGTCCTGTCATAGTTGTTGGCACTTCAATATATCGGATGCCCCGATAAATCATTCCAGCTGTGAAACCAACAATATTTCCAACAGTTCCACCACCGAATGCTAAAATGAGAAATGGCAAGTGTTTTCGGAGAGTGAGAGAATAACAATAACATTAACTATAAACTCTACCACGCCATTTTCTAGGAGTTTTCATCGCAGATAAAAAGATTCGGAAAACTGCCAATGGATCTGCTAAAGGAGACAACCAAAACAACCAACCAGCTTTAGCTTGACTAAAGTCATAAGCAGAAACAATACCGAATAACAAAGCCCATCTAATTAATAGTAAAAATAAATTCAACCCCAATAACAAAAATCCCGAAGACAAAGAAATAGAAACAGGGAAACTAAAAAACAAATAACTCAAAACCACCAACAACGGTAAACCCTGAGTCGCCAACAACAACCAAAGGTCACTCCAAATTTGAGCAGTAGGGGAAGCATCCTTGAGGTCCAGCGATCGCCCCCACTCCTGCCAAGTTTCTACCATTCCTTCATACATTCGCACCTTCAAAACCTGCGACCCATCCAGAAACCCTACCTTAAACCCTTTAGCCGCAATATTTCTCGCCAGAGTCACATCATCACAAAAAGACCCTTTAGCACTGCTATAACCTCCCACTTCTGCCAACACCGAGCGGCGACAGAGAAAACACTGACCATTAGCCATCACTCTTTCTGGTGTTTGCGCCCCCGTCCCTGTTGGGCCAAATCTATAAACCAAAGTTATTAGCAAAGCAGGTTGTAGCCACAGTTCTCCTGGATATTTCAGAATAAACTGTGGCGACAGTGAAATCAAATCGTAGCCTTCCACCTCCGCCTTTTTAACTAAGCTAGCCACTAAACCTGGGTGTGGTTGAGTATCCGCATCTACTCCCAGAAACCAGTCAGTCTTTGGGGAACTTGCCAAAAACCCATTATGCAAAGCCCACGGACGACCTACCCACCCAGGTGGCAAAGGGTCATCCGTAATTAAGCGAAATCTTGGGTCTTTTTTGGCTGTAGTCTTAACTATATATTGGGTATCGTCTACCGAGTTACTATCAACTACAGTTATTTCCCGAACTTCATAACTTTGCCGACTTAGCCCCACTAGACAAGGAGTGATGCGATCGGCTTCATTCAGAGTCGGTATCACAACACTTACTTTACCTAATAATTCTAGTGTGGGAGACTCAGGTGTTAATGGTGCTTGACGAGTAGGACCTTTAATCAAACGTGATAGCAAGATGGCAGTTGCTGGCAGTTGCAGCATGAGAATGACAAAAAAAAAGGCTTCAGGCATAGATAGGTAGGATTTTAGATTTGATGGGATAGTATTAGAGTCAGATCGAGTCTCTAATACTAAATTCAGTTTGTTTACAGGTTATTTGAGAAGTCGAGGAACTTTCCGTTGTATTCCCCCCTGATCAAGCTATCCATGATCAGGAACTCATGAAACCCTTGTAGGAAGGTAGGGAGATGGGGGGAGAGTGGGGAGTAATAATTTTGTCTACATCCCTCAAACAAGTGTATTGAATTAGACACTTTTCTCAGCCAAAAGCTGACATCACACTTATACATAAGTTCTATTTTTTGTCAATTTTTATGTTAAGAAAGATGTTTATAAACCATAGTTTGGTATCAGATAAAACCAAGTATTTTTTTCTGAAATACTTTTGCCAGTAGAGTGTAAAATCAACAATTTACAGCATATTTCGCGCTGATGATGTACAAGGCGTAAATTTAATTTCTTGTAGTGCGGGCAAGATGCCCGCGATAGTTATAGCTCATAACATAGGAAAGCGCTGTATGTGAAATTTTAGTTACTTAACAACCATGTTTGCCTGTTTAATTGTTACTTTGAGTTGCTCATCACTGGTAACATTTTTTAGAGACATATCCATGGAAGTCGATCTATTAGCTTCAGACACCCACCGCAGAGCGATCGCTGGAACTACCCCCAATAGCACACTGAAACCACTAGGCAACAAAAATCTACTATCTAAGGCAACTACAGTAATTATTGCTCCAAAAGCAAAGTTAACCAAATAAATGATAAGTGGCAAGTTTAACTGTTGACGGGACAATAAAATTGTTTTCTTGCGCCAAAACACAGCAGCTACAGTCATAAACATTGCCCCTGTACCTACCCATCCTAGTATGTTGCGGTAAGGCATACCGAAGAAAGAGCCTTCCTCCTGAAATAGCCAAAATGGAAATGGTGCTTGACTCATGGCAGGGTCAAGGACAAAATCCCAGGCTGTTAAAAGTATTGCTCCTAAAGCGATCGCTCCTACATGACGTATCCAAGAGCTAGAACTATTTACCTGCAAACCACAACGAGCCAGTAAATAGCAGACAAATCCCATATAAAACCAAGATAGGGGTATTGTAAATGGTACTAGACCAGCTATTTTATATCCCAACCCACTGAGATAGGCATAATCGCCGAAAGGAAATCCTGTGCTAGTGCCTAATAGTTCACTACTCAAAGATAAAAATATAGATGGGAGCATAAAAGCTAGAGTTGTAGCTATTCCAAGAGTTCTTATGCCATAGAGGGCAACTGCTAAGGCCCCAAATACAATGTAGGCTGCTCCTCCACCTGCCATGCTCCATTGAAATAATGTTTGTCCCATGGGAGGCAAACTGACAATAATTTCAGGATTCGGTAGAACTATTAACAGACCTGCTAGTCCAAAAGCTGTTGACGAGATATGTGCAAGTAATAAAGAGCGTTCGGCGATCATAAGTTGCTTCATGTCCTATTTCTGAGGTCAAATGTTTCTAAATTTCTACTTAGTCTGATTATGGAAGTCTTTTGTCTTGGTTTTAGTCTGTTCGTGGGACTAATTTTTTCCAAGAACAATCTCATTCCGTAAGATACTCTTTATTAGTTTACAAATCTTCACAAAAAAAGAAATAGAATATCTTTGAAAATATATTTTTTTATTTTATTGATTTAATATTTTTGAATTTTGTTTTTAATAATCTTATTTTCCGCTTACCATATTTAGTATTGATTGTCAACATCTGATATGGCCATAATTGTCAATATAAACTTTAAAATAAGCTGGATTTTCCCATAGAATTGAGAAAATTATATATTAGTACACCTAGTTCAAATAATACTTAGTAGCAAGTAGGAGATTTAGTGATTACAGGAATTTTAACAACAGGAACTATAGTTTTAGCGATAATTATAAGTTTAGGTTGGTTAGCACTAGAGTTGCAATATCGTAGTCGTCCTGGGAACGCTTTAGAACTAACAACAGGAGATTGGCATTTAGCAGTTGCAGAATCAGAAAAGTATCTATTAGTAGGTGAAATGGAATTATGCAACCAGACTAAAAGCCTAGAAATTATGGTGCCAGAAGTAGAAGCAGAAGTCAAACTTCTATCTGGTGGAAGTTTAGAGGGAGTAAGTTACCGGACTCAAATTATTCCTTTCCACGAAGATGCTCCAGCTAGAGCCGATAACTATTGGTTTGCTTATATCGTTAAAGTAGGAAAAAAGACAAAGTTAAAGATATCAATTGATATTGAAGGGAATAACCTAGACCAACTAAAGTCTGCTTGGATTAAAGTTAATTATATTACTTATGGGCCTCAAGGTCGCATTCCCAAAGTTCGCCATCTCATCGTACCTCTAAAATTTCCCGACTCTAATATTCCTCCAAATCAACGAGAGGCAACTAATGCCAAAATATTTCCGATTCGCACTCACTTATTGACCAACTTAGACGATCCAATAGAAATTATAAAACGTTATGTAGTGCCTCATGCTCAAAAGGGCGACATAGTTACCATCGGCGAAACACCTTTAGCCCTCATTCAAGGTCGTTTTCGTCATCCCACTGAGATTAAGCCTGGATGGGTAGCCAAGCACATCTGTTACTTTTTTCTACCTACCTCAAGTTTGGCAACTGCTTGTGGAATGCAAACTTTAGTAGATATAGTTGGGCCAGTTAGAGTATTGATGGCTTTTTTTGGAGGTTCTATTGCCAAAATATTAGGCAAACCTGGAATGTTCTATCAATTTGCTGGAGAGCAAGCCAGACTCATAGATGACGTTACCGGAACCTTGCCTCCTTATGACCAATTTATCGTCTTAGGTCCAGAAAATCCTCAGCAAGTAGTAGAACAAATACAACGAGAAACAGGTTTAGGTGCAGCCATAGTAGACGTTAACGATTTGAAAGCAGTTAAAATATTAGCAGCAACTTCTAATGTATCTCACTCTTTCCTAGAAGAAGCTTTAATCAGTAATCCTGCAGGAAATGCGGATGAACAAACCCCAGTGGTTCTAATTCGACCATTTTCATCATAAAACAGAAAAGTTGATGGAATTTAAGCCAGAAAAATTGAAGCATATTGGCATAACCAAATAATCAAAAACAGTCACCTTTGACCCAGGTTGTTAAGATCAAAAGGCCATAAAATAACCAGAAACTGCCATCAACTAAAATTCATACCCCTAAATTCATACCCCTAATCCCTAAAATTGGATGACCAAAAACTTTATTTGTCCAAATTTTAAGTCCCACCAACTTTAAACCAAATAAAAATCTAACATACAAAATCCCATGAGTTCTTTTACCCGCCAAAACCAAAGCCAGGTGGTCATCCGTCCTCTAGAGTACCGTGACCTAGAAACAATCAAAAAGCTGTGCAGTGAGACTACTGAGGCCAAACAAAACCACCGAGATGTTACCTTTAACCTCTTTCCTATCAATCTGAGCCAGAAATTGCCACTAATTCGTCGTTGGTACTGGCCAATAAAATTATTGAGTCTTTTTCCTAATCCCTGCCAATATTTGTTAAATTCCTATGTTGCGGAAGTAGATGGAGAAGTTAAGGGAGCCATCCAAGTTTGTCCAAGTAACCGGACTCGCAGTAGTTGGCGGGTAGAAAGAATATTTATGGACGAAGTGGGAAATACTAAAGGAATAGGTTCTCAACTTTTACGCTACTGCTTTGAGAAAATTTGGGAGGCACGGACATGGTTATTGGAAGTAAATGTTAACGATAAAGATACCATGGCCCTTTATCGCCAAAATGGTTTTCAGCCATTGGCGAAAATCAGTTATTGGACTATTTCTGCCCAACAACTGCAAGAGTTAGCTCGGTCTCAATCAAATTTACCTAATCTATTGCCAGTTAGTAATGCTGATGCTCAGTTACTTTATCAACTAGATACAGCATCTATGCCTCCTTTGGTTCGCCAAGTATTCGATCGCCATATTCAAGACTTTAAAACAAGTTTTGTTAGTAGTTTGATCGAAGGAGTAAGACAATGGTTGAATCATACTGAGTTGGTTAGTGGATATGTATTTGAATCTCAACGCAAGGCAGCGATCGGTTATTTCCAAGTAAAGTTATCCCGTGATGGGACACAACCACACATAGCTCAGTTAACTGTACATCCAGCATATACTTGGTTGTACCCAGAGTTATTATCCCAAATGGCAATACTAGCTCAAGATTTTCCCAATCAATCTTTGCAACTTGCTTCTGCTGACTATCAACCTGAGCGTGAGGCATATTTAGAAGAGATTAAAGCCAAGCAAATTGAACATTCTTTGTTGATGTCTCGTTCTGTTTGGCACAAACTTCGGGAGTCTAAGTCGGTTATTTCTGACCTCCAGTTTTCCGAGGTACTTCAAAGTTTACAGCCAGCTCGGAAACCAGTTCCTAGTCGGAGTGCTTGGTTAAAACTGATGAGAAATAAACATGAAATTAGTACCAACTCCAACCATAACTACTATAACCATAATTGGGAAACAACTAACGAACAGGTTAATTCTATATCTGAATTTTTGCCTCCTGACTCTAAGAGTGAATCCGAAAATAATGGCCAAATTAAAGATTAGAAATTAATTTTGTTTAATTGAAATTAAGTATTAGTAAAGATAAGGAGTTTAATTGCCAATGCCGAAATCTAGGATTTCAGCACTAGGATTAGATATTGGTAGAAAAAGAGTAGGAGTCGCCGGATGTGATGGTACTGGTTTAATTGCTACTGGTATTACTACTATCCGGCGTACTTCTTTTCAGCAAGATATAGATAAATTGCAAATTCTTGTTGAGGAACGTGAAGTACAGGTTCTTGTTGTTGGTTTGCCCTATTCTATGAATGGTTCCCTGGGTTTCCAAGCTAGGGAAGTACAAAAATATGCTCAAAGATTGTCAAAAGCTCTGGCTCTTCCTTTAGAATATATTGATGAACGTTTGACTTCAGTTCAAGCTGAGGAAATGCTGAAAGCATCTAGAATTTCTCCTGGTCAAAATAAGGAGTTAATAGACAGAAAAGCAGCTTCTTTAATTCTTCAGCAATGGCTAGATGAACGCAGAGCTAAAAATATTAGTGAAAATTAAATTTTAGATATTGATATTTTAAACTTGATTTATTGATTCATAAAAAAAAGTCTAATAAATTTGAAAAATCATCAAAAAAACTGAATTGAAATAGCAGTCAGCGACCAGCGGTGAGCCAGCCTCTTGCAGAGGAACTGCGTTATCAGCTCTCCAGGTGTATGATGGGGGATTTATACTAAATACGGTTTAGACGAGAGCTTTATTATGAAGGTAAGGCAGAGAGCAGAAGGGTTAGAGAGGAATTTTAAAAATTACCTTTTCATAACCGAATTTGGTATCAAAAACCATAAAAAAAGCACACTACTGGCTAGTTAAAATAAGCGTCGGGGACTTAAACTCCCAGATTTTAGCTAATAGCTGATAGCTTGTACAAATAATTTATCGTTCCGGAGGAAATGCTTACTAAAATAATTATATATAGAAAAAAATTATTAATTGCAAAAAGTATAAAAAATACTTTCAAATAAAAAAAACTTAGAGGAAATCAATTAATTGATAATTTAGGAAAAATAACATTGATTAATCCTGGCAAAATGTCCTTGAGTAATAAAATTTAGAATATATAGTAATATATAGTTTTTAGAGATAGTCAAGAATGGTTATCCTCACACAATAAATCAAAAATTATGGTCAAAAATGATGTATGATTTGGAGAGTTTTACAGTTTGCTAGAAGGTTATTTTAGTTATATTGGGAAACTGGTATAAGCTGAATATGCTTAACCTTGCTTGAGTCTGAATGACCAAAATTGCTCAAGACTTAGAGTATTACTGAAGTGAACAAATAAAAAATATACCTAAAAATGTTTTCATCCCCAGAACCACACGAGAATGGACAGTATCAAGAGGCTTATGTCACCCTGACAGATGAGGCTGGTCGATCGCTATCTTGCACTATAGAGTATTCCATGGAGTTACACAATGAACAATACGTAATGTTATTACCCGTAGACTTACCTGTGGAAATATTTACTTGGGGACCAGGAGATGTAGATGAAGCAAGTGTTCCTGTTGGTGATGATGAAGAAATAGATCAAATTTTTGATACTGCCAAAGTTGTCCTCCAAGAACAAAACCTTACCCTCCAAAAGACAGCTATAACATTGACTGTTGCTGGTCAGTTACCAGAATGGGATGAAGATGAACTAGACCCAGAAGATGAAGATGACGAAGAAAGCGAGTATTACGAAGAACTGGCAACTTTTTTATACCAGAACCAAAAGTACGCGATATATACACCATTAGATCCTTTTTTAATTCCTGCACGTCAAAGTGACGATGGTAAACTGGAGTTGCTTTCAGAAGAAGAGTTTAAGCAAATTCAGCCAATGATTCAATCTGTGCTAGAAGATAAACTTTTTGACAATATGGAATAAACTATTTAAAGCTTGAAATAGCTTTGTTTTTGAAACTTTTAGAAATTTAGGGTCATACTTAGTTACTAACTGCTAGAGTTATTTGGACCCTAGAATTATTCAATAATGATTTTTGCTGATCTAGTAGAAAGCATTTGAAGAAAAGTATTGGCTAATTAAATGAAAAAAAGTATTAGACTAGTTTCCAACCGATTCCTGTTTTACTTAGCGATTTTACCTATAAGCTGTGGTATTTTTGCTTGGCAAGGATGGGCCTGGTGGAGCTGGGTAAGTGGACCAGCGATCGCAGAATCATCAACCCAGTCCCCAGAAGAGAATACTATTACCATGAAAATTCCTGTAGGAACTTATGGTCAACAAATAGGAGAAGACCTAGAAGCTGCTGGGATAATTCGTTCTGCTACAGCTTGGAATCTATGGGTCAAATGGTTAGGTATACAAAATTCTGACTTGGACTTTAAAGCTGGAACTTATAAATTATCACCTACAGAACCACTGAGCGAAATTGCGGATAAAATTTTGAGGGGAGATGTAGTCAAACTTAGCTACACTATTCGGGAAGGATGGTCAATTAAACAAATGGCGGAATATTTAGAAGCTCAAGGCTTTTTTTCTGCTGCTGATTTTATTGCTGCTACAAAAAATATTCCCTATGATAAATTTCCCTGGTTGCCAAGAGAAATACCTCACTTAGAAGGTTATTTATTTCCAGATACCTATAAAATAGCAGCCGAACAAACTACGCCAGAAGCTATTGTTGACCAAATGTTAGGACAGTTTGAGCAAATAGCATTACCTGTATATCAGAAAAATCAGAAAAATCAGAACACTACAAAAAAATTTACTCTCCATGAATGGGTAACTCTTGCCAGTATTGTAGAAAAGGAATCTGTGGTTGCAGAAGAACGAGGTGTAATCTCAGGTGTATTTAATAATCGTTTAGAGAAAGGAATGAGATTAGCCGCAGATCCGACGGTAGAATATGGTCTTGGTATCCGCCAAACAAAAGAGAAGCCACTGACTTATAGGCAAGTAGAAACTCCTTCTCCATATAATACTTATATGAATTTTGGTTTACCACCAACAGCGATCGCTAGTCCAGGTTTAGCAAGTTTGGAAGCTACTCTCAATCCGGCAGATACTGAATACTTGTATTTTATGGCTAGATATGATGGTACTCATATTTTTAGCCGTACTGCTCAGGAACATGAGGCAGCTATTGCTGAAGTTGAGGAGATGTTATCCTCTCAGTAATTAGTTGATTTGATTTTTACGCGACAAAAAAGTCAAAATTAGCGAATTTCTTGATAGAATTTTTATCTATCTTGACTTCGCTAGTTTTTAACTTGATAATTTAAAATAATTTAAAAAATTAAAACTTTAATATTATGTCTTGGGGTAAACTTTTACAGCCTGACTTGGTTCTGGGTAAAACAATTTTGAGTCTCACATCTGAAATTATTCAACAAAATAATATTCAAGGATTAGTATTGGATGTAGATGAGACTCTTGTACCAATTAGTGACAGCCAAGCTTCTCCTGAATTGACGGTTTGGGTGGAAAAAATAAAATCTGTAGCAAGCTTGTGGTTGGTAAGTAATAATATTAGTCAGTATCGGATAGGTAGCATTGCAGAATCACTCAATATACCTTACATTGCAGGTGCTGCTAAACCTTCCCGTCGTCAGCTAAAAAAAGCTGTAGATCAGATGAATTTGCCAGTAGAGCGGGTAGCAATGGTGGGCGATCGCCTGTTTACTGATGTTTTGGCAGGAAATCGTTTAGGAATGTTTACTATCCTGGTTGAACCTATATTTAATATGGGTTCGGAATTTCGGAATTATCGGGTTCGTTCTTTTGAAATCTGGTTTTCTCAGATGTTGGGAGCATCATTAAATATGAGTAGCGATCATAATTTTATATCTGAGAAGAAATGAATAAATAATGATGCTTAAGTTAATTGATTATTGATAACTTATTGCTGATAATTTGATTTATTGATTGTTCATTGTTTATAGTTAGCTATAATACCTGGAAATTTTACTATCAACAATGAACAATATCAGATATGAAAAGTTAAAATTCAGACAAATAAACAAATAAGTTAATTATTAACTTCCGCCATTTCTATAATCTTACCATTCCAATCTTTAACTAAGAAATTGAGAGGTTTTTCTCTGCGAATCTTATATTTTACACCTCGCATTTGGACTCGCATTAATATTTGTTCTAAACAATCTTTATCAAAACAAACATGACGTTGGCGGTTTTTATCTCCGATACTTGCGCCACTAATAATATGTAGTTGAGTATTTTTCATTAATTGATACCAAAGACCATCAGAACTTGCAGCTGCTGGGGTAGTAGTGCTGGGTCTGGTATAATCAGTGGAAAGATAGAGAGGATCGATACCTGTAGCACCTAGCGTCTGCTCATAGTTATAGTAGTAATGCAAAGGCACTTCTGCCACTGGGAGGTCCAAAATTCCTTCATAGAATTGTTGGGCGATCGCCAAGTCTGATACCATAATTGTATGAACTTTTGGGGCACTGGTGAGAAACATCCACATGGCTACAGCATAAGCTGCTAATAACATAACCATGATTCCTTGAGTAGAAAATAAACTGTCAAGGGGTAGTTCTGCTAAAAAGGCACTTAATGGTAATTTATGAAACAGAAAAGTTACATTACTTACTATTGGCATAGGAGAAAAAAGGGTAAGGAACTATTATTGAATAATTTTGTGGTTGAGACCACAGGTTAAATTTTAACTATAGTTAAAGTTATATTATTTTAACAAATATAATTCAATTTTGCCCTCAGTTGATATTGGTTATACTCAGATAATTCAAGCCGATGTTAGTTTAGTTGAGATGTGAAAGAGAATATAATGAGCTATGTTAAGGTATTTGTCTATGGTACTCTGAAACCTGGGGAGGCAAATTATCAAAGGTATTGTGCGGAGCGTGTTGTTGATACCTATCCAGCAGTTACCTCTGGTAGGTTGTTTGAATTACCTATTGGTTATCCAGCAATGACTGAAGGGGAAGAGAGTATACAGGGATTTGTTTTATCGTTCCTAGACTCCCAGGTTTTGTTAGAATTAGATGAATTAGAAGATTATCATCCTGAACGCCTTCCAGAAACCAATGAGTATCAGAGGCAAAAAATTAAAACCTTTAATTTTGAGGGACAATATCTAGGGATGGCATGGGGTTATTTGATGTTACCGGAAAAAGTCAAGTTACTTGGTGGAGTGTTCCTACCCAGTGGATGTTGGAGCGGGGAGTAGAGGTTATTTCAGTTATTAGTTATTAGTTATTAGTTATTAGTTATTAGTACCTCTGGCTTAAAAAAGAGGATTGAAATGTGTAATTTAATTTTATTTAATTTTATTTAATTTTATTTAATTTTATTTAATTTTTTTATCCCCTTAAAAGGGGAATTTTTAGACATTTATTTGATTTATTTAGTAAAGGAGTGGGAAAGATAGTCTAATCTCGCCACAAAGCTATTCCACCTAACAAACCATTAACATTCGGCACAACTTTTACATTAGATGGTAATTCAAATGTAATTTTTTTTGTGTTTCCACCACCTAGATAAATATAATTACAATTAAATAAATGTTGTAGGTTCGCGATCGCTTTCTCTAGGCGATCATTCCACTTCTTTTTACCAATATCATCCAATGCAGCTCTTCCCAACTGTTCCTCATAAGTTTCACCTTTGCGAAATGGATGATGCCCCATTTCTAAATTTGGCACTAACTTACCATCCACAAATAATGCTGAACCGAAACCTGTTCCCAAGGTAACAACTAACTCTACTCCTTTCCCAGAAATTGCCCCTAACCCCTGAATATCAGCATCATTGGCAATTCTAACAGATTTGCCTAACTTTTCTGAAAGCACCGTTTGTAAATCAAAGCCTAACCAGTCAGAGTCTAAGTTTGCTGCTGTTTTAATAACGCCACCCACTACTACACCAGGAAAACCTACAGATATTCGGTCAAAGTCTCCTTGTGCTGCTGCCAATGATATAATTTGTTCTAAAATTGGCTGTGGTTTTGCTGGATTTGGTGTTTCCACGCGAGCGCGTTCTGTTATTGTTTCTCCTGTTTCATCCAAAACTATTACTTTAATTCCACTACCACCAATATCAATAGCTAAAGTTTTTTGCATAGATTTCACTAGTTTTTTTTACCATTATAATCATAATTTTTATAGTTAGAATTACTATGATTCATAATGTTATCTTAATTATTTCTTAGAGATTAAAATCTTTCTTTAAAAAATCGTAAATTTGCTGCCAAACTTCTGGCATTACGTTACCTAAAGTATGGTCGCTATAAACTTCAATTAATTTTACCCAAGGGCGTATTGCTGCAAAGTCTCTACTTGCTTGAATAGGAATTACATCATCATTTAAACCATGAAAAATGAGAGTTGGTAAAGCACGTTGGAGTTTTTCTGATTCATATTGAGCTGCATCAACGAGAAAATTATAACTCAGAGGTAAATAATCATTTACTCCGTAATGGTAGACTGATAAATATCCGTCTTCTTGCCATTTTTTTAATTTTTCATCTCCTAATTTTGGTAACCAGTGGGATAAGAATTCAAAGGCTGGTGCTAGTAATATTAAACCCTGAATATTAAGCTTACGTTCTGCTAAAAAGGTGGATGTTAAACCGCCAAAGCTAGAACCGATTAAAATTATTGGTTGAGATTTATTTTTGATTTCTGACTCAACTTGATGGAGTTGTCTGGTAAGAGTTAGCTGAGTAAAATTATCTTGATTTAAGTCAAAAACTTTGAGGTTAATATTGATTTCAGCGAAGCGATCTCGCAAATATACAGCTTTATTAGATTTGGGGCTAGATGCAAATCCATGTAGGTAAATATAAATATAATTTTCCATCATTTTATTTAATTGTTGTTGATAGTAAGATATTTTATAAATTATCTTTACCTTAAGTCTACCTTAACTATTATTAAAAAATCTTGCATAATTATAGGATGATTTTGCATATGTACCAGAAATTTTTTCCTAATCTATTAACAGTTTAAGCTGATGCAAATTTAATTATCATCCCGTAACTATGCAATGGCAAAAAACAATGGCAAAAATCAATTTAATTTCCCAAGCGATTCTTAACAGATTCCCGGCGTTGCTGCATCAAGTTAGACCACTTTTGTAGTTGTTCTGGAGTTAACACTTCTCGCATTTTAAGAATAGTATCAAATTGTAATTCTGCCAACTCTGTTCTTAACTGAATAACTTCACTATGTTTTTCTCGTAGTTGATTGTCAGAACTACTACTAATAATCATATTATTTAGTTCTTCTTGGGCACCACGTAACTTTTGTAAACTATCAATCATATTTTGTTGATGCTGATCCCGAATTGCAATGATTTTTTCGGTTTGGTCTTCGCTCAGATTAAGTTGTTTAAATATACCTTCTTCACTGCCTTGAGATTCCTGTGCTTGTCTAGTTTGACTAACTTTTATCGGGAAGTTATTGTAGTTAGAATTTGCTAGAGCTGGACTAATAGTTAAAGGCATAACTAACAATCCTAATACAGTGGAAATTAAAACCCGAGACATCAAATTTTACCTCTTAAGAATTGGGCTTGAGTATGAATTATTGACAGCGCTTTTAGCTTTTGATGAACCACCGGAGCCATAAACAAAACTCTGTAGGGACGTTGCATACAACGTCTCTACTGTGGTCTACCGTGCAGGAAAACCGCTGTAATTCATCAAAAAAGCTTTAGCGCTTCTTTTTAGTTATAGCGCTAAAGCGCAATCTTTGTCAGGGTAAATCCTAATAATAAACTATATTTAACTTATCGCAAAGTTACAAACTCTTCGGAAGTGGAGGGGTGAATACCGATAGTACGGTCAAAGTCCGCTTTAGTTGCTCCCATATTGACAGCGATCGCCATACCCTGAATAATCTCACCTGCATCCTTACCTACCATGTGTACGCCCAAAACACGTTCGGTATTCATCTCGACTACTAATTTGACCATCACCTTTTCATCCGCACCAGTTAAACTGTGGAACATTGGGCGAAAGCGAGCGCGATAACATTTAATGGTATCACCAAATTTTGCTCGTGCTTGTGCTTCTGTCAAACCAACAGTGGCAGCTTCTGGTTCAGAGAAAACTGCGGTGGGGATATTTTCTAGAGAAATAGATCTAGGGATATTACCGAATTCTGTGTCTGCAAAAGCGCGACCTTGAGCAATCGCGACAGGGGTTAAATTTGCCTTGTCTATACAGTCTCCCACTGCATAAATATTTGGTTGAGTGGTGCGACAGTTAGAGCTAACTACAACTGCACCCTTTACTGTTTCAACTCCAGCATTTTCTAAATTTAAACCATCTAAATTAGGTTTGCGTCCAATTGCACAGAGAAATGTATCTACAATTAAGGGTTCGGAATTTTCCCCACTCAAGTGAATTTTTAAGCCTTCTGATACTTTTTCAATTTTTTCTACAGTGGTCTTGGTGCGGAATTCAATACCATGTTTGGTCATTCCCTCTTGTACATTACTGCGGAGGTCGTCATCAAACTCCGTTAAAATTAAGTCTTTTCTGAGAATCTGAGTTACATGAGTTCCAACTCCATTGAGAATGCCAGCAAATTCAACACCAATGTAACCTGCACCCCAAACAGCCATTGTTTTTGGTTGTTCTTTGAGATGGAACATTTCCCGTGAGGTGATGCTGTGTTCTATTCCTGGAATGTCTATTTTGTTTGGTTTTGCACCAACGGCAATCAGGATTTTGTCTGCTGTGATTTTGCGATCGCCTACTTCTACGGTATGGGGATCGATAAATTTTGCGTATCCCTTAATTAGTTCTACTCCTGCTTTTTCTAGGTTTTTGATGTGTATTTGATTTAAGCGCATCACTTCATTGTCAACAACGCCAATGAATTTTTCCCAGTTCAAACTTGGCTGGACTTCACTCCAACCATAACCCACTGCATCTTTGTATAGATGAGAAAACCGGGAACCGTAAACCATTAATTTTTTTGGTACACAGCCTCGGATGACGCAGGTTCCTCCTACTAGATCGTTTTCTGCGATCGCTACTTTTGCCCCATAAGATGCTGCCCTTTTTGAAGATGCTAACCCACCTGAACCTGCACCTATTACAAACAGATCGTAATCGTATGCCATAATCTTATATCCTTGGTTTTCTTGATAATTTAACAAGCTATCAGCTATCAGCTATTAGCTATTAGCTATCAGCTAAAACTGGGAGGTTTAAGTCCCCCACGCTTATTTGAAAAAGCTTGTGGTGTGCGTGTTATTGGGGAATTAAAACCCCCATCATACGCCTTGAGAGCTGATTGCTGACCGCTGTTTGCGGAGCATTCCGTCAGGAACCCCTGACTGCTATTTCAAATGTTTGGCTTGTTCTGTCTTTTCAATTCAATTATACATTTTTATGATGTTTTTTGATTGTCGCTGATGATTTAATTTTATAGTATCTAGGTATAATTTTTTTTACAACTTTCCAAGTATACAATAAATACTCCTCTTTTAACTACTAATAATATTTTTTTCTCAGGATACTAATGACCAATCTCAAAAATTTTGCTATCTTTAATTAATTGAGGAAATATTGATAATGTGGGAGGTGTGGTAGAACATATTAAATTGGAAAATTTTATCTGGCTAATAAACATTAGATTAATCCTGTTTAAGCCGTATTTTTTTGAATCACCTATATGCTTGTTATAAAATTCACAGACAACCAAAAGTAATCATAAGTTTTGCATAAATTTTCCTTCAGATACAACAATGAATTTATAATAATCTTGAGCAACAAAGTCAATTAAAGCAATCAAAGATTGCCATCCATAAAATGACTCTAAAAAAACATCTAATTTTTATTTCAAAGAAAAAATAACTTTTTCTTTTTGGTTTCTTTTTAGCTAAAAATAATTATCAAGTTAAAACCAATTCAAGGCAATATAATAAACTATGTCTAGTGAAGATTTAGTCAATAATTTATTAGAAAAAAAATCAAAATTTTCATAGAAACTACAACAGCAGAAAAAGCCTATCTAATTTTCCTGAATAACCAACAATGTTTAATTCAAGCATCAGGCACAAACCTATCGGCAAGAATAGAATTTTTACAGTCTATTCTCATAGAAACAGTTAACCATAATAATCAGAATACCCTGATATTTCCAAGCATCATTAATTATGTTATTAAAACTCAATAATCTGTTCTTTTAACAGACGCTTTGCATGACGAATATTTTAAATATGACCCTTATATTATCAAACATAAACCCAAATCAATATTATGTTTACCACTAATAAATAAAAATAAAATTATAGGTATTATTTATCTAGATAATAATGTTTTTACCACAGGAAAAATCATACCTGAAACAATCAACAGCGACCAAGTTTGGATTGCGATAGCGCGGTTATTTATCGCTTTAATCGTGACTTTAGTGGCGAGTTTATTGCTGAGTCAGTGGTAGGTCAGTGGACACCAGTGTTACAACAAACACAAACAAACGAACCTAGTCTTTTTAGGGATAGTTTAGAAGGTCTCTGCAATCTCAAAGACTGGAGAACTTCTCCGACAGTGGTTGCTGACACATATATTCAAGAGACTCAAGGTGGTATTTATGCCTTTAGCATAAATTATCGCTGTGTTCAAGACATATATGAAAAGGACTTTACTCCTTGCTACATTCAGCTTTTAGAAAAATTTCAAGTGAGAGCTTACATCATTGTTCCTATTTTTTGTGGTAGTCAACTGTGGGGACTGATAGGAGTATATCAAAATGCTCGTTCCCTTTGTTGGAGCGAACCTGAAATCAATATGGTTATTCAAATTGGTATTCAATTGGGATTTGCTTTTCAGATTTTAATTTTGACGACGTAGATGATAGGCGACAAGTTTTAATTAAGCTCTTGAGACCTCTCGGTTTTGAACTACAAGCAGCTAAAAATAGTCGGGAAGCTGTGGAAATTTGGCAACATTGGGAACCTCATCTGATTTTTATGGATATGCGAATGCCAGTAATGGATGGCTACGAGGCTATAAATCAGGGTCAAAAAACAGTTATTATTGCCATGACTGCCAGTGTTTTTACATAGGAACGGGAAGTTATATTAGCTTCTGGTTGCAATGAATTTTTGCGCAAACCTTACCAAGAAGCTGATATTTTTGCATTGATTAACAAATATCTTGGGGTACACTATGTTTATCAACAAAATACCAAAGAAACTAATTTTCAACTAGATAATTTTCCGGCGATCGCTTCTGATCTTATTTCTGCTCTACCTGATAACTGGTTAGCGGAATTTCAGCAAGCTGTAATTGAATGCGATCAGATTTTGACCCTTTCTCTAATTGACCAAATTCGCCATCTAGATGAGTCTCTAGGAAATTGTCTTACCTATTTAGCTATGAATTTTGAGTTTGAAGAGCTAGAGAATATTTTCATCAAATCTGAGTAAATTTCAGTGATTTAAGTATATCCTACTGTCAATATCTATCTTCAATAATTAATCTGAAACTTTTGTAAAACTAATGAAATTTAATTTATTAATCACAAAATTTTTTATATTTGCTACTACTTGGTTTTGGTTATTATTATGTAGCACAGCTTTAGCTCGAACCCTAATAACTAAAAACTTTAAAATTACAATTAGCTCTAATTGTCAAGAAGGCCAAGTATCCTGTAATAATGTTTCCTATGAGGGAGTTGATTTGAATACCGGTAAATCAATAAAGTTAATCGGTAAAACTGTTCACAGAACTTGTGGAGATGGAATCACACCTTGCCAATTTATCGGTTATGAATTTCGTAATGGAAACTATCGTTACATAGTAACAGAAGATGGAACTCTTCTGGTTTATGAAGCGGAAAAACTACTTTTACAAGAATCAGGAACTTGGGAACGTTAATAAGCTATCAGTTATTAGCTAAAATCGGTTGATTTCAAAAAGCCCGTGGTGTGAGTGTTATGAGGAATTCAAACCCCCATCATACGCCTTAATAGCTGATAACGCAGTTCCTCTGAGTGCTATTTCAACCTGTCAATTATGTCATATTAAAGTGAAGTACCCTAATCTATAAATAATATAATTAGAGTTAGGTACTTCACTATTAGTCTGGTTCAGCAACAAAGCCATTAATGATTAATAATTAATCATTAAAATTAATTCTTCTTGAGCAAATCAGACTACTAACCAACAAATTCTAATCTAGAGGGTTTCTCTTGTGGTGCTTCTTGACCTTTGAGATATGCTAAAACTGTATCTGCATCAGATACCTCAAATGGATCTTCACCATAGTTATCGCTATAACCTTCTTCTACAAACATTTTTTCGATTTTGCAGTCATCGACAACCATTGCATAGCGCCAAGAACGCAGACCGAAACCAAGATTAGATTTCTCTACTAGCATTCCCATCTTGCGGCTGAACTCACCATTACCATCTGGCAGCAAGAATACATTCTTAGCACCTTGTTGCTTACCCCACTGGAACATGACAAACGCATCATTTACAGACAGACAAATAATTTCATCTACTCCCTGTGCTTTGAATTCATCATATAATTCTTCGTAGCGAGGTAGGTGGGTCGATGAACAAGTGGGTGTAAATGCACCAGGTAATGCAAAGAGTACAACTTTTTTGCCACCAAATATTTCTTGAGTGGTTTTGTCTTGCCAACGATAGGGGTTAGGTCCGGGAACAGACTCATCACGGACGCGGGTTTTGAACACTACATCAGGAACGCGATCAATAACCATATTTATTTACCTCTGATGATTATTAGTAACTTAACAATTAAATCTGTATCAGCTTTTGCTGTCATAAATCAGAATAATTCTGATTTAAGAATTTGTCAATGGTATTACAGAAAAAATTTTTTATTCTTGAGTATGGGTTATTTTTAAGACCTTTGATGCTATAATTCTCAAGTTATTATTACATCTATCTATGGGTGGATAACCATACATAGTTATAGATGTTGTGAGTTTACCAAAAATCACTCACTTGATATCCTAAATCATTGAGCATAACTCTCAATAAAGGCAAACTTAAACCAATCACATTAGTATGACAACCTTCTATCTTTTCAATAAATAAACCACCCTTTCCTTCTATGGCAAAACAACCAGCACATTCCAAAGGTTCACCAGTAGCAACATAAGCTTCTATTTCCCGATCATTAATAGGAGCAAAATGAACTTTTGTCATGCGACAAAGTACCATAGTTGTATTGCTAACTAAATCAATTAAAGCGTGACCTGTATATAGTTGACCTACTTGACCCCGCATTTTTTGCCATCGGGCGATCGCTTCATTTGCATCAGCAGGTTTACCATGAATTTCTGCTCCAATAACTAATACTGAATCACAGCCTAAAATTAAATTTGATGCTGTTTCAGATGTTTTTTTATCTATCAAAGATGCAGCTACAGTTTCTGCTTTTGCTTGGGCTAATGTTTCTACAAGTTTACGAGGTTCAGTTATCTTAACTGTTGATTCGTCAAAATTGCTTGGCAAAACTACAGGATTAATACCTACTGTTTGTAATAAACGACGTCTTGCTGGTGAAGCAGAAGCTAATATAAATTTTGGAGTTATCATATTTCAATACAGCAAGCGACACACAAATATTCTTGAATATTTTGAGATAAATTTTGATGGTAAATTTTGATAATTTGTCAGGACTAGAACTTATATGTCTACTGATGATATCTAAATAAAATTTTAAGTTTATAAAAATCCCTAAATTTTGGGATGATAGCAGACACTTTTGCCAGTCCTGACTCAGATCATATTAACAAAAGCTGATGAGGTTCAGATTTGAGGTTTGACAATTTACTGTTTGCATTTAAGCTTTTTCTTTTCCCTGATCGCCAACATTTCTCTAAATTAATTTGACCAAAAAATAAGCTCTCAAGGCTTACTTTTAAAGGGGATGAAAAAAATAAACTGTCATTATTTCAAACCTCTAGCTTTAACAAAAGGTACTGATAAATGATCAGTGATAACTGTTAACTGATAACTGAAATCACCTACCTAACTAATATACAGAGAAAGAGTTAACAACTTGCTGAAACTTATCATGTGTTTTTTGCCAACGTGCTTGAGTAGTCGAAAGATTCATAGTGAAAAGCTTACCACGACTTACAGCTACACTAGCTAAGTTATGACGTTCTCTACCATCAGCAAATTTTACCGCATATTCAAGTTCATAATATTCTTTACCTTTATATTCCCGTGCTTCTGCATTTACTAACTCTGCTTCACGACCTGAGTCTGTGGGTGCGATCGCGTTTTTGCTCAGTTTGTATCCTACCTCAGTCGGCGTACCTAGATCGCTGAGAGTTTTCTCTTCTACCACGGGACTAATGACCACACTCACGTTTTCAGTGGCCTCAATTAGATCGTGCAACACCACATCTGGGCCATCAGAAACTTTTACTTCTAACCAACCATTGGGATATAGAAATTCATAACCATCAGTTGTATCTACAAAGCTTTGTAGTCCACCTCCAACGGAAACACAACTTGTTAATATGAGACTAATGGTTACTAAAAATATGGTCGCAATTTTTTTAAACATTTCTTCTGTTCTATACTCTGCATAATTGGCATAGAGCTGGGGTGAAGTACCCAGTACCACTAAACCAGTAAGTATTATTGTCTCATTAAATCTTTATTAATTTGCCAAGTTTTCTAATTTGATGAAGCTAGTTAAGCTTTTGTTCTCTGTCAGAGGCCATAATTATTAAGATTCTCGGTTTTTTGCCATTGGGATATATGGGAAATCTTAAGATTTTCTATAATATTATTCTTAGTTATCAAATATTGGTTTTGAAATTAGCACACAAACATCAAGATTTATTGAATTGAGAACTTAATATACTTCTACAGAAACTAAAATTTAATAACAGTTTTACAAAATTTTGAAGTTAATCATCAGATATATCTAATTTTAATTATCAGGTTTCTTAGATTATTTATTTTTGATTACTAGACGAGTTTTTACTAATTATATGGTGGTCTAAATAGCGCAAAATTATGATGGTAATAGCCACACTTATAGCCATTCCCAACCAAAAATTTTTTACGACAAATTCTGTTTGATCTAATGCCCATCCTCCCAAAATAGGGCCGATTAAATATCCAATAGCCCAACACTGAGAATTAATTGCTGAATAAGTACCACGCAAAGATTTAGGAGCTAGATCGGCTACTAAAGCTGAAGCAGAAGGAGTATAAGAAATAATAGCAATAGCTAATATACTCAAAGCTAAAGTAGCACATAAAATATTACCTGTTTGTACTATCCCAGTCATTGCTGTAATTATAAATCCGATGCCCCATAATACTGCGGAAATACTTAATGCTTTGGGGTAACTAAAATTTCTTAAAGCTCTGGCAACGGGCAATTGGAATATTACTGTCAAAGTAGTATGTACTGCAAATAAACCACTAATGATAACTGCTGAAAAATTTCCCGGTACAAAGTTGTTTAAATATAAAGGTATTGTGGTGTGAATTTGAGAGATATATAAAGTGAAAATAATGTTTGCTAAAACAAAAATCATGAGCTTCCGATCACCTAAAGCCAAAAGCCAGCTATTGGGATTTTTTTTACTATCTATTTTCGGTTCTGTTACTTCTGGTTTATAAGTTTCTGCAATGGCTAAGTAGACTACTCCAAAAAAGATTAAAAATGAGATAGCATCAATGATAAATAATGCTCGATAAGCACCACTAAAATTTACCAGAATTCCTCCGATAATAATGCCTATTTGTAAACCAATATTATCTGCTAATCTCGTAATTGCATAGGCTTCTTTGCGTTCTTTTGCTAATGTTAAGTCAGCCACTAATGCTTCGGTTGCCGGCCAATATAAACCTATGCCTAATCCTAGTAATAAATTGCCAATAACTACAGTTATAAAGTCATTAGCCATTGCCATAAAGACTGAACCAAATGCAGAAATTATCGATGATATTAACAATGTGCCTCGACGACCGAAAAATCGTGAGTCACTGAAAGAACCTCCGAGAAAACGAGCAATAATTCCAGAAAGTTGAGAACTACCAATAGCAATACCAACTGAAGTGGCAGATAAACCAACTTGATTAACAAAGAAAATCGGTGCATAAATAAATGTAAAACCTGTACCAGTTAGAGATAATAATCGCCCGGCAGTAAGAATCCAAATTTGTCGGTCTAGTTGCGGTAACCATTGAGGTAAATGCAATTTTGGCAATGACATTAAATTTAGGTTTAGTAATGGTTGACTAATTGTTATTATGTTATTTTGAAATAATTCTCGATCAACTTTAATGATCAACTACCTGAAAGGCACAATAGCTGATGTTCACAAAGGCAGTGGCCCCCGTGTGACTTTGATTTTAGAGGTTAATCAAATAGGTTATGAAATACAAATTCTACCGAGATTAACCGAGAGTTTGCAGATAGGCGAACAGCTACAAGTATTTACCCATCAACAAGTACGAGAAGACCAAATAGTGCTGTATGGTTTTGGGGTAGCAGCAGAAAGGGATTTATTTCGTCAGTTGGTGAGTGTCAGTGGGATAGGGGCACAGTTAGCGATCGCTCTATTGGATACTCTACAATTGCCAAATTTAGTTCAGGCAATTGTGGGAGGAAATACTCGTGTCTTAGCTAAAACCCCAGGAGTTGGCCCTAAAACTGCTGAACGTATTGCCTTAGAACTTAAAAATAAATTGTCACAGTGGCGACATGATGCAGGTTTAACTGCGTCTGTACCTGTGGGAGTGACTTCTGCTATTCAAGAAGAAGTGGAAATGACTTTATTAGCTTTGGGTTATACAGGTACAGAGGTAATCCAGGCATTGCAAGCTGTTAGTCAGGATGCTAAAATGTCCAAAAATCCAAATGCAGAGGATTGGATTCGCGAGGCAATTAGTTGGTTAAGTCTCTCAACCCAACTATGAATTCTAACAGATGCTTATATGGAAGAGATTTGAGAGCTATTTAAAAAGAGATTGGCAAGAGTGGCGATGGGGAGACCAGCAGATGAGGAGTCTTTTTCCACTTTTTTCTTTTTTCTATATTTGTATATATCTTCTGAGTTTTGACTCCATGGAAAAACTTAATCTTAACTAGCTATCAGCTATCAGCATTTAGCTGTCAGCTAAAAATTCAAGGATTTAAGTCCCCCACTAGATTTGAAAAATTACTGGTGTGCCTTTGCTGGGGTATAAACCCCCCATTATACAACTTGAGAAGCTGATAACGTAGTTCCTCTGCAAGAGGCTTCCTGTATGCCCAATCCCTTCCATCAAAATAAATAATATAGATATGTTATGATTAACGATTGTGACATTATTGAAACAGTAAGTAAAAATTAGAATATTATGGCTCTAAAGCAACAACGTAAACATGAACTAATTGCTGAATACCAAACCCATGAAACTGACACAGGTTCAGCCGATGTCCAAGTAGCAATGCTCACTGAAAGGATTTCCAAGTTAAGCGCTCACCTAAAAAGTAATAAGCAAGACTATTCATCCCAAAGAGGTTTATTAAAGATGATTGGTCAACGCAAGCGTTTACTAGCATACATCCAAAAACAAGACCAAACACGCTATAAAGCACTAATTACTCGCCTTGGTATTAGGGGTTAGAAATTAATTTATGTCTTCAGAAGCACCACGAGAACGTTTACCTTTTGAACCTGGTAAAAATCCTAAAAAGCAAGGGAAAAATTCATCACCTGCACCTACAATAAAGGCTAAAGAAGAGCCAAATTATCCAACTACAAGTAAGTCCAAAAATAGCGAGCGTTACCAGCGCCAAAAGTCCCAAGGACAAAATGCTATTCCGGAAATAGTTAGCCAGCGAATGGTAAGTCGGATGGTGATATTATCTGGTACACCTTTAATGTTAGCTTTGTTAACTTTTGTTGGTAGCTACTTTATTATTACAAGTGAGTTATTCACACTGCCAAACCAAGCTGTTCTATTTGTTAGTATGGGCTTTTTTGGTCTAAGTGTTGTTGGTCTAAGTTATGGTATTTTCTCTGCTTCTTGGGAGGAAAATAATAAAGGTAGTTTATTAGGCTGGCAAGAATTTACAACTAACTTTGAACGTATGAAAGAAGCATGGCGTTCAGCTAAATCAAAGAGCTAATTCAATGCCTTATTTTTTGATGTTGAAAATCATGTTGAAAATGAGGAAAACTCGCCTCTAAGCTTTGCTTCTTTTCCCAGACTTTTATATATCCTTTCTTCTTACTTAGCTTTGTCTTTAGTTGCTCGGCAACTACATAGAATTTCACTCTTCTAAAGCTATGGTGAATACAACCGTAGTTTAACTAACATCTAATTAACTTCAAGAGCAAAAATGATTATAGTAATGAAAATCGGCACTCCAGAAGCCGAAATAGATAATTTGTGTAACGACCTTACAAATAATTGGGGTCTATCACCAGAAAAAATTGTTGGGCGCTACAAGGTTGTCATTGGTCTAGTTGGCGATACTGCTGACCTCGATCCATTACAGCTACAGGAAATGAGCTCTTGGATAGAACAAGTGCTGCGAGTAGAGCGTCCCTATAAACGAGCGAGTCTGGAATTCCGTCATGGCGAAGCTAGCGAAGTAGTTGTATCGACTCCTGATGGGCCTGTGTCTTTTGGCCACGACCATCCTTTAGTGGTAGTAGCGGGACCTTGTTCCGTGGAAAATGAGGAGATGATTATAGAAACAGCCGAGCGAGTCAAAGCTGCTGGTGCTAAGTTTCTCCGTGGAGGGGCTTATAAACCTCGTACTTCTCCTTATTCTTTTCAAGGACATGGTGAAAGTGCTTTAGGTCTGCTCGCTGCAGCTAAGGAAAAGACAGGTTTAGGTGTGATTACAGAATTAATGGATGCTGCTGACTTACCAAAGTTGACAGAAGTTGCAGATGTGGTACAAATAGGTGCCCGTAATATGCACAATTTCTCTTTGTTGAAAAAGGTAGGGGCTCAAGATAAGCCTGTCCTTTTGAAGCGGGGAATATCAGCAACTATTGAAGAATGGCTGATGGCTGCAGAATATATTTTAGCTGCTGGAAATCCAAATGTGATTCTCTGTGAGCGGGGTATTCGTACATTCGACCGTCAGTATGCTCGTAATACTTTGGACTTGTCTGCAATACCAGTGTTGCGATCGCTGACTCATTTACCAATTATGATTGACCCTAGTCATGGTACTGGTAGGGCTGAATATGTTCCGGCAATGGCCATGGCTGCTATTGCTGCTGGAACTGATTCCTTAATGATTGAAGTCCATCCTAACCCTGCTAAAGCTCTGTCAGATGGCCCTCAGTCTTTGATGCCAGATAAGTTCGATCAATTGATGCAGGAAATGGCAGTAATTGGTCAAACTATGAAACGTTGGCCACAGCCACAGCCAGCTCTTGTTTAGGAACTTCTCTAATTTACTATTTTCTTAACTAGCTATTAGCTATCAGCATTTAGCTTTCAGCTAAAAATTCAAGGGTTTAAGTCCCTCACTATATTTATTTGATTGAGAAATTAGAAAAATTAGTGGTGGGTGTTAATGGAGGTATGAATATTCCATTTTACACTTTGAGAAGCTGATAACGCAGTTTCTCTGCAAGCGGATTGCTGAAGTGCTGAAGTGCTGTTATTTTCTGGTTAATTCTCTTGTGAATATATAGAGAATTAACCAGTTTTTATTTGTCTGGTTTTACAGATGAATTTTGGGATGAATTTTGATTAGTTTGTTGGGAAATAATACATTCAATTTGATGCTCAACGTTATCGAGTAACTTATGCAAAGTTAATAAACTATCTAATTGAAAAGCGGCTAAATGTTGACGAGAACAAATTTGATTAATTTTAATTTGTAATTGTTTCCCTAGTTTTAACGCATCTTGACTCAATAAAGATAACTGTTGTTGTTGATAAAACCTTAATGCGGCACCTCTTAACACTTGTAGTGTAGCTTCTTCCCCATAATTTCCAGGCATTACCCGCAAACGTAATAATAAATGGTTATTTTGATAAATTCGTTCAATTTCTACTTGTCGAGGTTTCGTAATTGGAATTAAAGGAATTTGAGTGAGAATCTTCAGTTCATTAATTAAGTCGGCAATTTTTGGGTTTTCTAGGTTTTCTAGTACAGATTGTAAAACCCCATCTTGACTCCACAGAATTCTACCTTGTGATTGTTTTTGTTCAAAATAAAGTCTACCAATGCCTGATTTTAAAACTCTAGTTAATAATTCTGGTAATAATTTTTTTGGCTCTAAAGTAGCCATAACTTCTAAAGAAGTTGATGACACAGAACTTGGTAAAGATAATTCAGGAACATCACATAAAGAATTTTTCTGGTTTGATGAAAATTGAGTTTGCTGTTGATGATTTTGCTGTTGTGAATCTGGATATTTACTGATTACAGAAGTTTGATTTTTTTCTGTTTTTCCTGTGGTTGGATAATCTTGATTTGCTGCATCTAAAACAGTCTGAGAATTATGATTTTGCTGTTGGTTATTTTTAGCTTGATTTATCTGAGAAGAACTAAAATTTTGTGATTTTTGATGACCAACATGATTAAGATAAGCAGATAAAGTAGACTTGTGAGTTTCAGAGGAAATTTCCTCGGTAACTAGTGAACAATTTAAGTAAGATAGTAAGCGCCGAGCATAGTCTAAAGCAGAACTATCTTGAGGATCGACGACACCAAGTCTGACACGACTTCCTTCTACAGACAGAGGTAAAATTTGATGATAAAGACAGGCTTCAAAAGGCAATATACTATCGATCAAAGCGAATACTTGAGGGTTATCCATTTGGTTAGCCCCTTTATTGTTGTTGTATGCTAGCATAGTTTTTAATATGTTGGTATTAACATATCCTACGGAATCCTGCACAAACAGCTCTCAGCTTTTTCAGCCTTTATATTTAAAATAGACATCTCCGGAAAATAGGGAGTAGGGAGTAGGGAGTAGGGAGTAGGGAGTAGGGAGTAGGGAGTAGGGAGTAGGGAGAAATAATTGATGATTTATAGGCGATAATTGATTTGATTTTTGATGATCACCAGAGGTCTAATATAAACCCGGTTTATTACTAACAAAATTTATTAACTTCACTGATTTTAAACAGAAGTATTTGAGATACCTAATAAAGAGGTGTATTTGCTTTTTGCTGACTGCTGAAGCCGTAACTGTTAAATGGTTAAAATTGAAATAATGAGATAAGATTCTTCACCAAAAGAACATTTGTATTAAAAGGCTCAAACTTCACAAACTAAGATTTTTCCTTCTGCCTTTTGCCTTTTGCTATAAAAGTTAATATTTGAATAGTATCCCAAAAATTACTGATTTCATTAAGATTTTGACCAAATTGTCTACAATTAGTCAATTGACAAAATAGCCACTAGATGATATTTTAGTCTTGATTTGAGTAAGAACTGTTGCGTAAAGATTGAGCAGACAAATAAAGTTTAGTCCATTCACTAATAACTTGATTGGTTTTTAGATTCAACTTTTGAGACAGCACTTCTACACTCTGACCAGATTTTAAACCCTCAATTAACTGACGCTGTTGAGGGGTAAGATTTTGCCAATATTCTTGCCATTCAGCAGGAGTCAAACCTAGACCATGTTCACTTAGAGAAATCTGTAGCCAATTAGATACCAATTCTGGTTGCTGTTTAACCGCAAAAACACGGATAGCATGATAATTAACTTTTTCTCTTAATCTATACACTTGTTTGACAGGAAGCTCCAAAACTTTGGCAATTTCTTCTTGAGAATTTCCTTGAAGGTAAAGTTCTAACCACTTTGCTGCGGTGGGGTCAACTTTTTCAGTCAAATACGCCTGAAATTTTTGCTTAACCGTGGAGCGGAGTTCTTGTTGCTCCTCCATTGCCTCCGTCTCTTGATATCCATTTGTAACCACAGCATCTAATAAACTAACTCGGTCCTCAGAATCACCACCAGGGCTAATATCCTCTGATATTAATTTTACCCATTCTTTGACAGGGACCTGAGTCAGGCCACCTCTTTGAACCCGGCGCAAATAATTTACAAATCGATAAACCAGTAAAGGCTGATTCCGAATTGGCCTTACACAATATTCTTCCACACTCGCTAACAATAAAGAGTTTCGGAGATGAGGATTACTTGTACATTCAGCAATATGAGTCATTTGCTGTTGTAGATAGCGATCGCTATTCAGCATTTCCTGGACAACTTCCTGGAGGACGTCTATCACACTTCGTTGGCGATCGCGACTAGTATTAACCCAAGCTCTGATTTTTTGGCGCAGCATTACCAAACCACTCAAACGCTGCATTAAGTTACGATAAGCTCGTTCTGGTGGAACGTCCAAATAACGTTGTCGCAGAATCCGATAAAGGAAGTCTCTACCCTTAGAGGCAATGTCCTTTTGAACGGGGGTAAGGGTATCTAATTGACTAGGATTTTTTCCTAATAGCCAACAAATGATACTATCGTAAGTATCTGAATCGTGATTTGGGTAATCTTCCTGGAGTCTATTTTTCCACTCTTGTGCCAGTGCTTGCGACAAGTCCATTCTATTTTTTGATTCTAGATATTCAACTATAGCAAAGGACTGATTCAACCTTTGCCTAATTTTGTTAAGGGCTATTATCTGTTCAGCTATTCTAGCAGTATTTCTGTTTATTTACTGGATATGCAGATTTGTTTATTATGGTATTGCGAGTTTTTATTAGTAAGATACTGAATCTCAAAATTGTTAATAATCTAGATTAATTTCTCTTTAGGTGTATTCAGCAATTAACAATGAACAATTAATAATTAACAATTATCGCTCTTCGGAGCATGAATATTTATCAGACGCTATCTTGCTCTTTTATACGTTTTTCAATTATTAATTATTCATTCATTACTGATTATTCATTATCAAGGGGATGCTTCAAAACTGAATTGTTGAATTAATAATTATTAACTATCGACAATGTTTGTACATTATCTAGCACGATTAAACAGCGTTTTTTTTGCAGATTTAACAATAAAATTGATAGCTTCTCCCCTAAGGTAGAGGGTAGTTGATTTTCTATTTGATTGCCAGTTGATAATATTGAAGTTTTTAAGGTATTTTCTAAAGGTGGGGATAGATTTAAGTCGAGCCAAATTACTACCTCAAAATTAGTTTTAATTTTTTGTATTAGGTAACAAGCTAGAGCAGTTTTACCAATTCCAGAATTACCTAAATTCGGCCATACTTGACTACCATTTCAGAAGTTGAAAAGGTTGGTAAAAAAATTACCTTATATTCAGATATCAAAAACAGTGCCACTTTGTTGTCTAAGTTATGGCTTTGTAATTGTATTAGTAATTTTAATTTTATCCAACTTTTACCTTAAATTTTCCATCAAAAAAGCCAAAAAAAAAGCCCCCCATAAGGAGAGCTTTTTTTAATCAATCAATCAGTTAAAAATTAACCCTTGATAGCAGGAGCTTCAGCAGCAGCTAAATCTAGAGGGAAGTTATGAGCGTTACGCTCGTGCATTACTTCCATACCTAAGTTAGCGCGGTTGATGATGTC
>JAAUYJ010151053.1_pt1 | contig 36853 bp, 35 predicted proteins | sample 7278031 | NCBI WGS metagenome assembly JAAUYJ01 (sample SAMN14350222, study PRJNA611818) | marine sediment metagenome | isolation source: surface marine sediment (1.8m) | place: French Polynesia: Moorea | collected 2018-08 | reverse complement strand
CCAACTATTTTCGATAATTGGTGATTTTCGAGGCATCGAACCTCGAAAATCACACGCTCTACCTCCCCACTCCGCAAGCTGAGAGTGGGGACTCCCGCTTATTCCGTTGAATTAAAGTCAGTGATCCTCTAGAGGCTTAATAATATTAAGCCCCTGCTGACGTTGTTTTTGTACCATATAAAGAATCATTAAAAATACTCAAGGACAGAATATGTCACAAGAAAAAAAAGTTGTCGTTGTTGGTGCTGGTTGGGCAGGTTTAGGGGCAACTTATCACCTAGCCAAACAAGGTTATGATGTTACTTTATTAGAAGCCTCTCCTTATCCTGGGGGGTTAGTAGCTGGCTGGAAAACAGATGATGGTAAGTCCATAGAAGCGGGAGTTCATGGATTTTGGTATCCCTATAAAAACATCTTTCAATTAGTAGAAGAATTGGGTTTAAATCCCTTTACTAATTGGACTCGATCTTCTCAGTATTCTCCTGCCGGTTTAGAAGTAGAATCTCCTATTTTTCAAGACGAACCTTTCCTACCAACCCCTTTAGGAACCTTTCTTTATACTAATTTTAAACGGCTTCCTTTAAGCGATCGCTTATCAGCTTTGCCTCTGCTTTATAGTTTACTTGATTTTGATAATTCTGATGATGCTTGGCAACGATACGATAAAGTAACAGCCAGAGAATTATTTAAACAATTTGGGGTATCTTCTCGCCTTTATAAAGATGCTTTTGAACCAATGTTATTAGTAGGGTTATTTGCCCCAGGAGAACAATGTAGTGCCGCCGCAACTTTAGGGATGCTTTACTATTTTATTCTAGCTCATCAACCTAATTTTGATGTAGTTTGGTGTCGAGGGACGGTAGGAGAAATGATTTTTAAACCTTGGGTCAAAAAAATAGAAAGTTTAGGGGGCAAAGTTTTAACCAATAAACGAGTTGATGAGATTATAATCAATAATCAAGGAGTTGCTCAAGGAGTCATTTGTGACCAAGAAATTTTTGCAGCCGATGCTGTTATTTTAGGAGTTAGTATTAGTGGAATCAAAAAGATTGTCAAAAACAGTCAAGTATTAAATCAATATCCAGAATTTTATAACCTCTCCAATTTAGGGGCAATTGATGTATTAGCAACTCGATTATGGTTTGATAGAAAAGTTAATATTCCTTTACCCTCTAACGCTTGTTTTGGATTTGATAAAACCACTGGTTGGACATTTTTTGACCTCAACAATCTTCATGATGAATATAGAGACTTAGAAGGGACAGTGATCGAAGCAGATTTTTATCATGCTAATCAATTATTAACGATGAATAACGAACAAATTATTAAAAAAGTTCATCAAGACATAACCACTTGTATTCCTGAATTAGCTAATGCTAGAATCGTGGATAGTAGAGTTACAAAAATATCTCAAGGTGTCACTCATTTTGCCCCTGGTAGCTATCAATATTTACTTCCTGCAAACTCTCCCATTGATAATTTATACTTAAGTGGAGATTGGGTGATTACCCGTCATGGTTCCTGGTCCCAAGAAAAAGCCTATGTAACTGGTTTAGAGGCTGCTAATTTAGTTATTAAACAATTTGGAGGAAATGCTGCTACAATTATACCTGTTGAGCAAGATGAACCCCATATACAAATCGGGCGAGTCATTAATCAAAATTTCCGTAAAATAATTAATGACTTTGTCCCTAAGTTTTGGCTACCATAGAAAAAATAGAAGTAACAAAAAATCAGAGGTTAATTATGTTTGGAAGACAACCTAAAGAAGAAAAGTCTACAGAAGATTTTGAGGTAGCTGATATCATGTTTCCATCAGAATCAGAATTGGAAGAGAGTTCAGAAGACGATACAGAATTGAGTAAAGTAAGTAAGAGGGAAAAAGTATCCTTGGATCAAAATAATCCTGAAATTGTTAATATTGTTGAGAAAATTAGTGGTATTGTTTCCCCATACTTTATTGTTATTGTGGGACTGATTTTATACGATGATAACTTTTTATTAGGATTACTATTAATTGCTGTCGGAATACTATCTTTACTTAAGATTTCTTGGCAAGACATTTTAGGAGTTTTTCTGGATATTAAAGATGGATTAAGTTCCGATGATTAACTATATTTTTTTATAGTTTATGTTTATAGACATCTCAATTCATTGAGATAAATATTTGCATCATAAATTGCTCTAAATCTATAATTATCGGTGATGATTAGGAAATCATGCAAAATATATTCACAACAGATGATTTAAAAAGTTTATATGAAATTGATGATCATCTTTGGTTAAAAGAAACCATTGAACTGTTAAAAGAAAGTCGATTTAATGAGTTAGATTTAGAACACTTAATAGAGGAATTAGAAAGCTTAGGAGAAGCTTGATTATATTTTAAGTCAAAAGAAGATTTAGAAAAATGGTTTAATCAATCTTCACTAAACACCAATAGTGTTTAGATTCTATCATTTTTTTTGACTGTTTTTAGAACACATCATGCAGATGTCTCTTCCTAAATTAGTGTTATAAAGATTATATCCTTTAGCATTTCCTAATCCTCCTGTACCCCACATGGTACAGAATGTATCTAGTCCATTCCAAATATGGGCTTTAGTTTGTCTTTTTTCTTTACAAATTAAAAATTTATAATAGATACTATTCTCATTATTTTCCTGCTTCCAGTATTGTACATCTATCTCGCCAACTTCTAAAATTTTATCAGCTAGATCAACAGCATCTGTTAGTAAGTCAAAAGAATGATGATGAATATAGTTGTTATTTTCTAGCTGAATTCTGACAAAATAGCTATTACTAATTCTAACAGCATATATATTAGGTTTAAATGGTAATTTAGTTTTCATCTCTTTAATGTCTATATTTTAATTAACTGAGTAAATTGATTTTTTATAATTGTAACAATTTTCAAAACCTAAATTAAGTTTACATTGTAAAAAGTTACTGTTTTATACAAATTATAATTTATCTCTAACCCTCTAACTTGTTAACAACTTTATCTCTCTTTAACCTAGTTAAGCTAAGATGTGTATATATTTAATAACTTAGAGAGTTAAAAATGGTAAAAATATTAATACTTAATGCAGGATCAAGTAGTCAAAAAAGTTGTTTATATAACCTAGAAGAAAACCAATTACCCAACCATCCACCTGAACCTATTTGGACAGCATTTATTGATTGGAATGTTGCCGAAAATGAAGGTATTTTGACAGTAAAAGCGAATGATGTTAAACAAAAAATAACGTTAGATGCTAAGAATAAACCTCAAAGTATTTCTAAAATGCTGAACACTTTAGTCGAAGGAGAAACTAAAGTTATAGATACATTAGCAGACATTAATATTGTTGGACATCGAGTGGTACATGGAGGTAAAAAATATTCCGAAGCAACCCAAATAACCCCAGAAGTGAAACAAACCATTGCTGACTTAATCCCCCTAGCACCTAATCATAATCCAGCCCACATTCAAGGAATAGAAGCTATAGAAAAAGTGTTAGGTAATGTTCCTCAAGTAGCAGTGTTTGATACAGCATTTCATCGTACAATCCCCTTAGAAAATGCGGCTTATCCTCTTCCCTTTGAATGGATAGAAAAAGGAATAATTCGTTATGGATTTCATGGGATTAGCCATCAATATTGTGCCCTTCGTGCTGCCGAAATTTTAAACAAGCCCCTATCGTCTCTCAAATTAATTAATTGTCATCTTGGTAATGGTTGTTCTTTAACTGCTATAAAAAACGGAATTAGTGTCGATACAACAATGGGATTTACACCCCTTGAAGGATTAATGATGGGAACTCGAAGCGGTTCCATTGATCCAGCTATTTTAATTTACTTAATGCGTGAATATTCCATGAATGCCGAAGAGTTAAACAACCTGTTAAACAAAGAATCAGGATTAAAAGGGGTTTCAGGTATTTCGGCTGATTTAAGAGCCATTTTAGAGGGGATGAAAGACAACAATTTTCAAGCAAAATTAGCCTTTGATATGTACATTTATCGGATTAAAAGCAACATTGGTTCTATGTTAGCAACCCTAGGGGGAATCGATGCTTTAATCTTTACTGCAGGAGTCGGGGAAAATGCAGTATTAGTCAGAGAAAAAGTTTGTCAACCCTTTGCTTTTTTAGGGCTCAAGTTAGATAAAAATAAAAATGAATCTTCTCCTGTTGATATGGATATCGCATCAGAAGACTCATCCGCACGAATATTGGTCATTCATACCGAAGAAGATTGGGCGATCGCACAACAGTGTTGGCACTTATGTCAATGAGGCTCTAAAATTTCTTTACATTTTGACAAACTGTGTTAACATCTTGGGTGATTGACTCATTAACCAAAAGAAGCCAAAGTGAGACAATCACAATTGGTGGAGGAGTTCACAGGAGTAACCCAGACAATGTCAGAGACACAGCAACCCCAAACGTCCCACAGAAGTAGTTTTGACCCCATTCGCATCGGTGTGATAGGTGTGGGTAATATGGGACAACATCATAGCCGTATTCTTAGCTTACTCAAAGATGTAGAGTTAGTCGGCGTGTCTGATGTTAACGTAGAACGGGGCATTGATATTGCCAGTAAATATCGAGTGCGTTTCTTTGAGAACTATCAGGATCTTTTGCCCCATGTGGATGCAGTTTGTATTGCCGTTCCCACTCGTTTACATCACTCTGTAGGAATGGACTGTTTAGAAGCAGGGGTTCACACTCTGATTGAGAAGCCCATTGCTGCTAGTATTGCCGAGGCAGAATCTTTAGTCAATGCTGCCGCAAGTTCTCATGGTATCTTACAAGTGGGTCATATTGAACGCTTTAACCCTGCTTTCCAAGAACTGAGTAAAGTCCTCAAAACGGAAGAAGTCTTAGCATTAGAAGCCCATCGTATGAGTCCTTATTCTCAACGAGCCAATGATGTCTCTGTGGTTTTGGACTTAATGATCCATGATATCGACTTGCTTTTGGAATTGGTGGGTTCTCCTGTGGTTAAGTTAACCGCTAGTGGAAGTTGTGGCTCAAATTCCGGTCATTTAGACTATGTCACCGCAACCCTTGGCTTTGCTAACGGTATTGTCGCAACACTGACAGCGAGTAAAGTTACCCATCGTAAAATTCGCCGATTAGCAGCACACTGCAAAAACTGTTTAACCGAAGCAGATTTTCTCAACAACGATATTCTCATTCATCGGCAAACTACCGCCAATTATAGTACGGACTATGGACAGGTTTTGTACCGTCAAGATGGTTTAATTGAAAAGGTACATACCACCAAAATAGAACCTTTACACGCAGAGTTAGAGCATTTCGTTAATTGTGTACGAGGGGGGGATCAGCCCTCTGTTGGTGGTACTCAAGCCTTAAAAGCCCTGCGTTTAGCTAGTTTAATCGAACAAATGGCCTTAGATGGTAAGGTATGGCAACAGTCTGATCTCAGTTATCAATATCTTAATCCTTCTCAAGTAACGGTTTCTTGAATAAACTTAGAAGTCAGAAACGTAATTTATAGTTGAGGATTCTAAAGTTTGTTTCATAGATAGTTTTACTATGGGCTTAATACTATTAAGCCCATACACCGGTTTGTAACTAGATAACCTGAGTTCGATATAGGGGAATTTGGAGACAACTTACTAAAATCAGCAGTCTCAAACCCTCATTGTCTCGTTTAAAAAAGAATAACCCTGAACTCCTAACACCGAACTCACGTAGATAGTAGGATGGGCAAATCAAAGACTTCTCTAACCTACTCAGAACCTCATAAAACGGATTTTAAATTGAACTAATATTATGAAATATTCTATTCAAAATCATTATCAAAATTTAGCTAATAAATATGATGACTTCTGGAGTTCATCTCCAGATTTTATACGATTTTTAGGACAGAATATCATTAGCTCTTTGCAATTAGTTCCTAGAGATATTTTGGTGGATCTTGGTTGTGGAACAGGAATCTTTAGTAAAGCAATTTTATCTCAATTAAGTTTAGATAACCCTATCATTTGTGTCGATCCTTCTGATAAAATGTTAGCTAAAGTGCCTAATAATGATCAATATAAACCTTTGGTTAAAGATGCTGTAGAATTCGCTCATGAATCAGGACAATACGACAAAATTTTAATCAAAGAAATGATCCATCATATTGAAGATAAGGAGAAGCTTTTAGAAGGATTATTTCAAAGATTAAATTTAGGAGGTATCTTATTATTAATTTTGCTCCCTCCGACTATCGAATATCCTTTATTTACAGAAGCCTTAAAAACCTATGAAGCAGTACAACCCAATTACAATGATCTAGTGGCGATATTTGAAAAAATTGGCTTCAAAACCACAGTTAATTTTGTTGACTATCCTGTTTCTATTGCTAAGGAAAAGTATTTTGAAATGGTAGAAAATCGCTATATGTCTTTACTCTCAAGATTTGATGATCAACAATTACAACAAGGGTTGATGGAAATGAGAGAAAAATACCATGAAAAATCAACCTTAGAATTCTGCGATCGCTTTGTTTTTATGCTCGGAAATAAATCCTAATAGTAGTTTTCAATTGGGTGTGTTCATAGGAATTTATAATTTAGAATTACCTTTACCTCAAGCCTGAAATTCCCCCCATACACATATACGAATTTTGCACCAAAACCCTATATCTCTTTTCTGTCTATGTATGGACAAAAAAGAGGTATGTTAACAAAATTTTAGCGATCACTTTTTTTTCAGAAAAAACTTAAAATTGTGCCAATCAAACCTTCAGCTAAAAGACAATAAATTAAAGGAAATAAAACCTTTTTAATTACCAATCCTTCCACTTTCAATAAACCCACAGTTGCACAGACAGAGACAACATTATTAATAGAAAACATACTACCTGATGATGAACCCCCTGCTTGTAAAGCAACCATCAAACTTTCTCTTGTTCCCGTTTGTTCTGCAACTCCAAACTGAAATAAAGAAAACATCATATTACTAACAGTGGTACTTCCTGCAATGAAAGTTCCAATCGCTCCCATTGAGGGAGCTAATAATGTCCAAATATCCCCAAAAATACTAGAAGCACCCATAGCTAAAGTCAAAGGCATACTTTCAAGATTGAGGTTATTAGTCTCAGAATTAACAAAAACACTAGCCAAAGCCACTGCTGATAGAGTAGCTATCATCGCTTTTCTTAAAGTTAAAATTGTAGGAAATAGGGTATTGATAATTCTTGTTTTCCCCATATAATGGATTATATAAGTAATCAGAACTACCAAAATAAAAATAGAAGCAGGAAGATAAAGGGGTTGAACAGTCGAGGTAATATTAGTGCCTAAAATATTATTCCATCTCCATTCCAATGATAATAATATTTCTTGAATAGGCAAAAAAGGTAAACGAGAAACCACTAAAAAACAGCCCACCAAAATATAAGGAATCCAAGCCTTTTTTAAACCAATCGGATGTGTTCTAGGTTTCGTTTTTGGGGTTTGAGGGATTCCCCATTCTTCCTCCCATTGATGGGAGGGGGCAAAGTCCCAAATCTGTTGAGGACGAAACCAACCTTGAGTTAAAATCAAAGTTGTCATCAATAAACTCACTAAACCCCCTAATAAAGAAGGGAACTCTGGACCTAAAAACAAAGCCGTCAAGACAAAAGTAATAAAAAAAGACAATCCGGCTAATAAAGCTAACGGCCAAACCCCTAAGCCTTCTCGCCAAGAACGATTTTCCCCAAAGAAACCTGTTAACATTGTCACCATAATTAAGGGCATCAAGATTCCCACTAACCCATGTATTAAGGCCGTTTGTACAGCAATTTCTCTTAAAAAACCCTCAAAGCTCACCCCTAACTGAGCTAAACGTTCATTAACGACGGGTAAATCATCCAATCCTAACCCTGTGGCTATCCCTAATAATAAAGGAGTTCCTACCGCCCCAAAACAAGAGGGAATCCCTTGCGCCGGTAAAGAAACTAATACCGCAGCCAAAGGCGGAAACCCCAATGTAACTAATAAAGGCGCACAAATAGCTGCCGGGGTACCAAACCCTGCAGCCCCTTCCAGAAATAAACCAAAACACCAAGGGATAAGAATCGCTTGAATGCGTCGATCCTCAGAAAGTTGTAATAAACCTTGACAAATGCTTGATAAGGCTCCTGATTCTATTAGGGTGTTTAAGAGTAAAACGGCTCCAAAGAGGATATAAAGGATCTGACAAGCGGTAATCAAACCATCAATAGTGGCTGCCATAATTTGTTGTAGAGGAACTTGCCAAATGAGCCAGCTATTGAAAACAGTAATTAGATAAACCAAAGGCATCGCCCTTTGTGCGGGCCATCTTCTCACCACTAAGAACAGAAAAACGCAGATTAGAGGGATCAGGGCAACAATTGTATAGAGAAACAGTCTCATAAGATTTGGTTTAATGAGTTCACTTAAACTAGAGAAGTTGCGTAATTATGTTAATTCTTAATTCTTTTTATGAGGAGCGTGGGCGGTGGGAGTGTCAATCCAAAGTCATTTGTGAGCCCCATAAATCTTGAGCCATAAAGGCCCTATCTTTAGGTAAAGGACTAACTGGTTCGGTTAAAGTAAATTCTCCCTTTTCAAGCCAAGTTTTCAAGGTTTCAGCCACCTTTCTCGATAATGCGATGCTGGCTAAAGGTGCGACTCGCACACTTTTCCCCTCTATGGTCATACGACCTGTTTTTAATTGCGCATAACTCACTAAACCAAAGGTGGGACGAACCCGACGGGGTATGGAAAAATCAACCACTGGCGCGACCACTGCTTGATCTTCAACGGCACACCTTTCAATCACTTTAGGGGTTAAAACAGGAAAGGGAATCCCAACCCCCAACATTAAAGAAGGACCATAATGATTGAAATAGCATCCTTTCACCCATTGAGAAGACATGGTTTTAGCATCCCCAATCAATGCTAGTGTAGCCGCCGGACCGATAGGGGTACGATTGGAGAGGCGTTTTTGTAGGGGAAAATGTTGCGTTCCTTCCCAAGCAATATAACCCACACCTCCCCCCAAAAAAATGCGACTGCCAATGCCAATCAATTCTAAGTCAGGATCATTAAACAAAGGAGCGATCGCTCCTGGGTTAGAATAGACAGCATTACCTAATGTGGGTTGTAGGGGCCCTAAATAAGTATATAAAGGGCGATCGCTACTATTGACCCCAACGATAAAGTTTTGATAGAGGTTACGAGGGTTATACAAATAAAACTGGTTAACAGTCTTCTGAGTAATGCTTGTCTCAAAGGATGCTCTCGGATAACAGTCTGTGACTTGACCAATGGCTTTGAGACTGACGGATTTTCCGGCGATTAAGTCTTCAATCACGTGGCCGCCACCTCGTTCAATGTTCTCACCCCCTTGACGAGTTTCATTCTCATTGGCTTTATCATCGACGATGGCAGTGGCCCCTAGATATAAATCCACTGCCCCAAATCCTGCATATGCGGGAACCCCATCTAACCAACATTGACGGATTTTGATGGGGGGATCAGTATGGCCGAGATTGATGATCGCCCCTGATGATTCCATGGGTTCAAAGGTTCCTGTACAAATGACATCAACGGCTTTGTAGGCCTCCTCAATACCAATTTCTTTAACCCGTGTTTTTAGTTCTTCTATAGTCCAAACAACGGCTTTTTTTTCGGTAATTTTTTGATTAATTTCTGCAATAGTTCGCATGATCATCAATTTTTTTGATTCTGTCCTTAGTTTAAGGGAGTTAAGAAGGGGTATCGGTGGATGTAATAGATTTTTTGGCTTCTTTTTTTCTTTTTTCTAAACTTTGTTTTTTGACGGATGCTTTGGGTTTCCATTGATCTAAAATATCTTTGACCAAAACTTCTTTTAACCACACTTTACCAACTAGGGCTAAGGGTAAGGCTAAAAAGAATCCCAATACGCCAAAAATGCTGGCAAAAAAGACCTGGGATAATAAAGTAAATGCAGGTAACAAGGCCTGTCTATTTTTAATCACTAAAGGATTAAGAAAATGATTTTCAATTTTGTTGATTATCCAGTAAATTATGATATATAAAATTAATACTGCTACGGATTTCCATGGTCTTTCTAATAAGGCAATCGCTACAGGAGGAATAAGACTTAAAATGGAACCAAAGTTAGGAATAAAAGTCAAAATTCCTGCTAACATTGCCTGGGCTAAGGTCAGAGGGATTCTGAGAATAGATAACCCGATAAAAGTCAAAATAGAAATCATCATCATTTGACATAAAACAGCTATCAGACTACCTTGTAATGAGCAATCACATTTAACAAGAACCTGATCAATTTTTTTTCTGTAAAAGGAGGGAAATAAACGAATAAAACCTTGTCGATAAGCAGTAGGATTTGCTAATAACATCAAGGTTAAAGCTAATAACAATAATAAGCTTAAAGGAATCCCTAAAGTTGTATAAAATACCGACAATCCTTGTCCCGCAATTCTTTGAAATAAGGGTTGTAGTTCCCTAATAATTTCTTGAACCGTTGGTAAAGCATTAATTAATTCTGGATCAAGTTTTAAAATAAATTTTCTCAGGGTAATAATTAATTGATCAATTCCTTGAGGAACTAAGTTAAATAACTCAGTTAATTGTTGGGCAAAGGGAGGAATAATAATCCAAAAAAATATTAACAGGGCCGACAACAATAATATTATCGATGATAAGACAGCATAGCCCCGTTTGATGCCTAATTTTTGTAAGAATTGTACGCCATTATTCAAAAAATTGGCAATAATAACGGCAGTAAATAACAATAGAAGCAATTGCTTGATCTGCCACATCACATACAAGCAAAATCCTAAAATAATAAAGCCTATCCACTGAGAAAAATTCATTTTCTTCCTCACATCTTATTATTTAGATGACGAAACTTTTTGTAATAATTTCCAACTTAGGAATAAAGTTATGATCAGGGGAAGTAGCATGACAATTATTAAGGCACTAACATTATTTTCTGTAATCGCAATTACAGGACCCAAATATTTTATCATTAGGGAAATCACCAGAGACAGTATCAAAACTTTTAGGACAAAATTTAAACTATCATTCATGTTTTTATTGAAATAAAAAAAAATTACATTCTCAAAAATACAACCTCAATCATCTCTGGAATCACAGAAATTAGTGAGGACATTTTTGGTACATTGACTCGTCATTCAGAGGTAACTCCGAATCTCATTAACCTCCTTATATTAATGCACATTACCAAATCTCAACCATCAACAGTCGAAGACGAAATAGAAAGGATTTCATAACTTACCCTTATATACTATCTTAAACACTCTCAAAAAACTACATACAAGTCTAGAGAATGTTGATTATAGAAATTTTTACCATCAATAATATGAGACTTGGCAACCAGAGAAAATTAAGACTGAATGATAGACAAACAAATTAAAATAGATTAAGATAGACCAGAGAAAAGTAGTGAAATGAAACAATACACAACCCCTCTCAGACCACAGATTTTTCTGCTGTCAATGAGATGAAAGAAACCCAAGAAAAATATTATTAATGATTAAAGGTGTGATGTCCGAAATTAAAACCCTTTTAGATGAGATTCGTCAAGAGGCAGAAAGAGAACCCTTTCCTATTGATGTCCCTATTTATCAAGCAGTGGGAAAAAATCCAAATGAAGCGATTTTATATGCAGGAAACCTTGACAGTAAAATTTGCTTTTTTGGTAGAGACTTAGGAAGAGATGAAGTTGCCCAAGGACAACCCTTAATTGGTTCAGCAGGTACAATCGTTCGTAAGGGATTTTATCAAGGAATGTATCATCAAGCTCCAGCCTCTCCTGAAGATTTACAATCTATCTGCGATCGGGCCTTACTTACCAATACTGTCCCCTATAAACCTCCTGGTAATAAAGCCTATTCCATCAAAGTTAAAGAGCGATTTCGTCCTTTCATTGAACAATTATTGGTGATTCATTGGCAAGGCACTCAGATCATTACATTAGGAACCGAAGCATTTAAATGGTTTACTGCCTATGAGAATAAAACAAATATTGAGGAATTTTGGAAACGGGGCGATCGCTACGAAGCGCAACTATCCATAACCCTCAACGCAACAGACTCTGAAGGAAACCAGCATCAACGTCAAGTTTCTTTGCTTCCCTTACCCCACCCCTCTCCATTAAATAAGCGATACTATGCTAAGTTTCCTCATCTGCTACAACAACGATTAAATGAATTTGAGTTTTAGCAGATATTTAGGATAAAAAGAGGTTACAATAAAAATCCTGGGTGTGTAGCTCAATGGATAGAGCAACAGCCTTCTAAGCTGTCGGCTACAGGTTCGAGTCCTGTCACACCCGTGAAATGAGCTAATTGAGACTCTCACCGTTCAGGCTAAGAATGTAATTTGAGTCCCTTTTTAGACAAACCGTTGAATTACTTTCCACGGTAGTAAAAGGCAATTTCTTTATCTTTGAGTGGAGCAAATTCTGCCTCATTAAGACGTTGATTAAGTGTTTCAATGGAAAGATGTTTAGCTCCAATTCGGACAATGCGAGAGCGCATCGTATTGGTTACACCACTGCGTTGACGTTGCCCTTCTAAAGCCATCACTTCGTGGTATAGGTTTAACTTTTCAGGCGGTATAGGGGTTCCGTCGAGATCAATCCCTTTAGCGATCGCTTCATCAACCGCATCAGCACCCGTAGTAGGAGATGTCATAAAAAACCATTAATAAACTGACCTAAACTATACCACAATCCCTATAGATGAAATAGTCATCAAGAATTTGTCGTTAGATAAAATTAACAAAATATTGAGAAGGGATCATAAATAGGTTTGTTTGGGAATAATATAAATGATGTCAACGCACAGGGCTATTTATCAATGAATAGAGTATTACCACAACCAGAGTTAGGCAAGACCATTGCAACACTAGCTATAATTGCCCTTAGCTTAACTGGGGTAATAGGACTCCAAAAATCTAAAATTAATCCTAACCAAGAGACATTAACCTTAGAAGAATACCAAAAACAAGCACAACTAGAGAAATTACAATTAAATGTTTCCAAGGGAGTACCCAGTTTAGGTTTTAATAACTTGTTAGCTGATTGGTTTTACTTGGGTTTTATTCAGTATTTTGGTAATGGAGAAGCGCGCAAACACATTGGATATCCCCTTAGTGAAGACTTTTTTCAATTAGTGGTGGACAATGATCCTCGTTTTGTGGATGCTCATCTGAAATTAGCCGTATCGACTTCCATTTTTGCAGGGTATCCCGAAAAAAGTGTTGAATTTTTAAAACAAAGTATAGAAAATTTACCAGAAAATCCCAGTGATATGATTTCCCCTGTCTATCCCCCTTATTATTTATGGATTTATAAAAGTATCGATGAACTCTTATTTTTAGGGGATGTGGAAGCAGCGAAACATTCAAATAAAATGGCTGCTAATTTGGCGGATAAATATCCCGATGAAGCGAGTCAAATTGTTGCCAAAAGACGACGAGAAACAGTTAAATTTTTAGAAAAAAATCCCAAGAGTCGTGCGGTTCAAATTGGGGCTTGGTCACAAATTTTATACAGTGCGCCCAATGAAGAAACTTTTGAACGAGCCTTAGCAGAAATTCAAGCTTTGGGAGGGGAGATTTTTCTCCTACCTAATGATGAACTTCGGGTTCGGGTGCCTGAATGGATTGATTAAATTAGAGATTACTGAATATCTAGTATCCTCTCCCATACTTAATGAATATCAACACGCGATCGCAGTTCTAAATGTACTAATAAAGCAATAATATCCGCAGGATTTACCCCACCAATACGAGATGCTTGTCCAAGGGTCAAAGGACGAATTTTTGTCAGCTTTTCCCTCGCTTCCATAGAAAGGGTGTCTATGGACATATAATCAAGGTTTGAGGGCATTTTTTTATTGCTATTTTGGCTAATTTTTTCGATCTGACTTTGTTGACGTTTCAAATAACCTGAATATTTAATGTCAATTTCTGCCCCTTGTTTTTCAACGGTTGTTAATTCTTGATTTCCTAAGCCATACTGTTCTAAATGATGGTAATGAAACTTAGGACGACGCAATAAATCAGCTAAGGTAACAGAACCTTTGATTTTCTGTTGGGTATCATTAACAATCTTAATGGCAGCTTCATCTCTTTCTTTAATTCTTGTTTCATAAAGTCGCTCTTTTTCGGCTACAATATTAGCTTGTTTTTGTTCAAATAATGCCCAACGACGATCATTAATTAAGCCAATTTTTCGCCCGAAAGGAGTCATTCTTTGGTCCGCATTATCAGACCGTAAAATTAAGCGATATTCAGACCTAGAGGTTAACATTCTGTAAGGTTCTCTGAGGTCTTTTGTACATAAATCATCGATTAAAGTACCGAGATAACTTCCTTCCCTCGCAAAGATAATCATCTCCTCATTTTTAACAAATTTAGCAGCATTTATTCCGGCGACAATTCCTTGTGCTGCTGCTTCTTCGTAACCAGTTGTCCCATTAATTTGTCCTGCACAAAATAACCCTTGAATCTTCTTAGTCATGAGATTTGGATAACATTGAGTTGCGGGTAAAAAATCATATTCTACTGCATAAGCAGGGCGCAACATGACACAATTTTCTAAGCCAGGAAGGGTTCTTAACATCCCCAATTGTATATTTTCTGGTAGTCCAGTAGAAAACCCTTGTATATACAGTTCTGGGATCTCTCTTCCTTCGGGTTCAATAAAAATTTGATGGCTTTCTTTATCAGCAAATCTGACAATTTTATCCTCAATAGAAGGACAATAACGAGGTCCTTTTGAATCAATGAACCCACCATAAATAGGAGATAAATGTAAGTTATCTTTAATTAATTGATGAGTCTTAGAAGTGGTTCGGGTGAGATAACAATTCATTTGTTCTTTTTCTACCCAAACCTCCGGATCAAAGCTAAACCAACGAACTTCCTTATCTGGGGGCTGGGGTTCTAACTTAGAATAATCAATTGATCTCTTATCTACCCTAGCAGGAGTACCTGTTTTGAGTCTTCCTGTTTCAAACCCCAACTCATTGAGAGTATCCGTTAATCCCACTGCAGCAAACTCTCCAGCCCTTCCTGCTTCCATCGACTTATTACCGATCCATATTTTTCCCCCTAAAAAGGTTCCGGTGGTCAAAATAACTGCTTTGGCCTCGAAACAAGTACCAAAGTATGTTTGTATTCCTATAACTTGATCATTTTTCCCCAATACCAGATCCGTAACCATGCCCTCACGGATGCTAAGATTATCTTGATTTTCGACAATTTCCTTCATTACTGCCGAATACTCTCGCTTATCTGTCTGCGCTCTTAATGCCCATACTGCCGGTCCCCGTGAGGAGTTGAGAACCCGTTTTTGCAGATAGGTGCGATCAGCCATTTTCCCAATCTCTCCCCCCAAAGCATCCACTTCATGGGTTAACTGAGACTTAGCTGGACCCCCCACCGCCGGGTTACAGGGTTGCCAAGCAATGCGATCGAGGTTGAGGGTTAACATCAGGGTACGACACCCTAAACGTGCTGCCGCCAGGGCTGCTTCACACCCAGAATGTCCGGCACCGACTACGATGATATCAAAGCTATCTTGAAAGTCAACGGGAGTGGTAAGGGTCATAATTTGGAAGTCAGAAGTTAGAAGTTATAACTAAAACGATGTTTATGGTTTGACTACTATTTCTTATTTTAGCGGATGAATTTGATAGTCTTTGAATTTCTTGATATTGATGTTTAACAGTACGTTTTGCTTATCTTAATGGGATAACCTGCCTTCAAGTTTTACCCCTGGGGAAAATTTAATAAAAAATTAATTTACTGAAAAAAGGCTCATGCTTACAATGGTTGGTATAGCACTTCCCATACTTGTAGGGTACAAAATTTTTTATTTTTTGGAGTTCGGGGTTGCGAATTCGGGGGTTGGGAAGAAAACATGAGTGTACCTCATGAGAGTGAGAAACACTCTATATAATCTCTGTTTTATTACATTAAAATATTATGTCCAAAGCTAAAAATAACAAAAGGGACAGTTATAATTTAACTCAATTTGTTAAGGGATATATAAGCGTTGCTACTATTCTTGTTGCTTTTCTTCCTATCCCTGTGGCTGTTTTTGGTTGGATTCCTACTTTTCAGGCAAACCGTCAATTTTTGGCAACTTCCACCAGTTTATTGTGTTTATTGATTCTTGCTTTCAGTTTTTCTTTGCGTCATTTATTCCCTAAGTGGATGTTTAAAAAAAAAGCTAATAGACTGACTAAGTTTTTTTCTTTTTTTTTAGTAGGTATCTTGATGGTTATTTGTTTCTTCTGTATCTTAGCATATAACAGTGTTTTAGATTCGTCTATCCACAACATAAAATGTGACGTGACATCAGAGCTATTACCAGGCTGCAATAAAGATACTCAACAACCTGAGACATCAGAATCAAACTCCAGTGATAAAGGCAAAGTATTAGGAATCAAAAATATTAATCGTAATGCTTATTTAAAATATTTTGGAGACTATCCTAATCAAGATCAAGATGTTGATCAAAATGACGATACTAACAGTCCAGAGAAAGAACTTTTTAATTCAATTTTTGAAACTTTCAACCGTCAATTTATTCTAGAAAATGCCACTCCTTATCACCTCACTAACTTTTTGTTAATACTATTATATATGGGTATCTTTGTTAATGCACAAATAGCTTTAAGCATAATGTGTTTGAGAGAATATTTAGAAGAACATTTAGAAGAACATAAATTATCCAGAAACAAAAATTTTCCTAGAATATATAATTCTGTTTTATCACAAAAACCAGAATATTTAACAGAAGATTGGAATAACTTAACAGAAGAGCTTCAAGAAATTGAATATTTACTTCAAGCAGAAAAAAAGGGTATTAAATATCACCTAAGAGTTATTGTTTTGAATCTTCTTAAATGTAAGTATATAAAGACAAAAGATAAAAAAGATATACACAATAATGGTTTCGCAAATTGGCTCTATTCTATTGAAGAACATAGACAAAGATTATATGATTATAATTATGTGTATGATCAATCTAAAATTAGTCCTAGTTTAAAAAAATATTGTCAAAAAATTTACCCATCCATTTATGAAGAAGCGCGCAATTTAGCAGCTAAAGAAACAGAAATGGCTATCACTAATTTTCCTGAAGAACACGAATTGTCTCTAGAAGATATACTCAAAAAAGATTGGGAGGATAAAATAGAAGTTAAGCATTAATTGATAAAATTAACTTAATTCTGCCACAATTTGATTCTCAACTAAACGATTTTCTGTCAATAAATCCTCAACTGCAACCCTCAAAAATCGCTGTTCATCCACCCAAAATTGTAACTTAATTCTATCACTTCCAGGCATTCCTAAAGGTTCTAATTTGGCCAAAGTTCTCGCCCCATCTCGATCATTTAAAGCTTGGACATTGGTTTGCTCATTTCCCAATGAACGAGTCACTAATCTATCTCCATCGAAATACACTTCTGTTCCCCCCGTTTGAGAGCCTAATTCCCCTATAATTAACTCGATACTGGGTTGATTTTCAATGGATGCACCCAACTTAATTTCCATAGGTTCATTCATAGGGTAAGATTGCCCTGATTTAATGATAGAATGCCAACTGTGGCACTTTTTACGGCGGTTCCAATATCTGATACCATAACTATGATATAAGAAGTCTTTGACCTCAAATCCTTGGGCTAATTTTAACGCCCCTTCCGCAATGGCCGAAAATGGGCGATCGCATTTAATTTTTGACTCATCAAAGTATTTTTTAACCCAAGTTTGTACCGCAGGAATTTGTACCGTTCCCCCTACTAATAAGACACCATCAATATCTTTTTTTTCGATACCATTCCGTCTTGCCTGTTGCAAAACTTGAGTCATTAATTCATCTAATTTATCAAAAAATTGTTCTTCTTTTAAGATATTTTCAAGCCCGTCTTGATCTAATGCTAATTCATAACTATCTAAAGTTTGATCATTAAAATAAACTTCTGTGGCTTTCTTCTGAGAAGATAACTTAATTTTTAATCTTTCTGCTAATCTTAAAGTTAAAGAAGAAACAGGAATATTTTGAGTCTTTAAAAAATAATTCATTAACCAGTTATCAATATCTGAACCACCTAAATTAGAACCTGATTTTGCTAAAACACGGGCTATTTTTGGCTTTTGACTCTTACTCTCTCCAAAAAATTTTTGACCCCATTTTAAAATAAAACCTTGATTTTTTTGGATATTTTCTGCTCCTAATTTAACTAAAGATAAATCAACTGTACCTCCACCAAAATCTAATACTAATAATAATTCTTCTCCCGTTGTGCCATAACCTAAAGCAGCAGCCGTAGGTTCATCTAATAATCTAATCTGCTCAATATTCCACCCTTGACACACCCTACCCAACCAGTGACGATAGGTTTCAAAACTATCCACCGGAACTGTTAATACCAAGGAATCTAAGGGATTAGGCGATTCATTTTTTAACTGCTCAATAATGGTATTTAAAAACCATTCTCCTACCTTCTCAAAGGTTATATCAGTTTCATCCAACTCTGGTAAAAACCCTTGTATATTAGCACCAATTCCTCTTTTAAACTGTCTAAAAAACCTTGGGTTATTGCCTAAATCTAAACCCCGATCACGAACCGTTTTACCCACTAATACCTTAGCATCCATCGCATTTTCAACATAGAGTAAACTAGGTATTAAAGAAGGATTATTTTCCAGTTGTTGGGATACTTCTGAAAGCTTGATAATTTCAGGTTGTTGTGTCACAGGGTTGACACGGGTGATTACTGTATTGCTGGTACCAAAGTCAAGGGCGTAAGACACTTCTATAAAAAAAGATTCAGTAAATAAGAGCTAATTCTTTTAAAATAGCAAACACCCTTAACCCATGACAAGCCAGTGGTTAAAAAAAGTTATTAATTGAACCTGAGTTCGAGATCACGAAATTGATAGATAACTTGCAAAACCTACAATTTTTAAACCCCGATGATATCATTGCCAAAATAATAGCTCCGATCCCAGGTTAATCAACCCAATTTTTTAAAAACATTTTTTAAAAAAGCAATGAATAAACCTTTAATAAAGACGACTCAAAACATAGTCAACTAACTCAGTTAAAGACTGGGAATATTGAGAAGCTTTGAGACAATCTAACTGTTTAAGGGCAAGTTGAGCATGGTAAGAAGCCAACTCTCGCGATCGTTCAATTCCTTGACTTTCGCTAATAATAGATAAAGCCTTCTCCATATCCCCTTCTTCAGTAAACTTTCGTTCAATCAATGTTTCTAAATAGGGGGTTTCTTCCATAGCAAATAAAGCAGGGGCGGTAATATTACCACTGATTAAATCTGAGCCAGCAGGCTTACCTAATACTTCCGTTGGTGAAGTGAAATCAAGGATATCATCGACAATTTGAAAAGCTAATCCTAAGTATCTGCCATAGTTATAAAGACTATCGATAACTTCAGGAGAAGCATCACTTAAAATAGCAGCCGACTTAGCACTATTAGCTATTAAAGAAGCAGTTTTATAATAGCTTTTGTCTAAATAAGCATCCAAGGTTAAACTGGTATCAAAACGATTTATTCCTTGAAAAATCTCTCCTTCTGCAAAATCACGAATGACTTCCGAGAGTAACTTAACGACTTCTAAATTATCTAGATTAGCCAAATACCAAGACGATTGAGCAAACAAAAAATCCCCTGCTAATACCGCAATACGGTTGTCGAATAAACTATTAACAGTGGGGACGTTGCGTCTTAAGGCTGCTTCATCCACCACATCATCATGGACTAAACTAGCAGTATGAATCATCTCGGTGATTTCTGCGAGTCTGCGATGACGAGGGGTAATATCTTCATCTAACATCGTACCTCGCGATACTAATAAGACAATAGCTGGACGAATCCGTTTACCGCCAGCATCAAATAAATGTTCGGCTGCTGCCCCAAGAATGGGATGACGCGCCCCGACTAAGCGTTTGAGATTATCTGTCAAAAGGCGTAAATCGTCTTCTACAGGGGAAAAGAAAGAGGTGGTTGAGATCATGCGGTTAGTCACACCTAGTGATTCAGTTACGAAAGTTTACATATTCTTGTATTTATTTTAAGCTAATGCCCACATACTTTCCAGGTGTCACCAATAGGATTTGGGGATAAACTGGTAAAGCTACTTTTCAAGGAACTGATTAAGGCGTATCGTAGACATCAGTCATAGCATTTATAAAAAAAGGGGAGAATCCTCCCCCCCCTCATTGGCAGTAGTTAAGGCAAAAAAATGTTAAATAAACTTTCATTAGCAAGGGTAGGACTGACAGTAGGAGGAATTCTAACCATTATTGGGTTTATAGCCTATGCAACGGATAATCCTACCTTAAATTTAGCAGGATTTTTCTATGGTGTCCCCATTTTATTAGGGGGACTTGCCCTTAAAGCAGCTGAAATCAAACCTATTCCTTTTAGTCAACCAACCTCCCCAGAAGTTATCACCCTCAGAGAAGAAAAAGCAACCTCCACTCAAAATCAAATTCGCAAGGATGTCACCCGTTATCGTTACGGACAAGAAGCCCATCTCGACGACTCCTTAGAACGTTTGGGGTTAAGTCCCACAGATGAAGAAAGACCTTTGTTAGTGGCCATTAGAGAAGAAAATATTGAGGGTAACTATGCTTTAGTTTTAGAATTTGAATCCCCTTTTATTTCTCTAGAAACTTGGCAAGAAAAACAAGAAAAAATTGCTAAGTTCTTTGGTCCAGGGATTTCGGTTAAAATTAATGAAAAAGAAGAGAATGATATGGATGTTTTCTTAATTGGTTTAGGAAAAACTGAGGAAACTTAAAAAAAGGGCAATGGGAAAATAAATTTCCCTTCTGCCCTTTCGGATTAATGAATTTGTGAGAACAAATAATAATTGTCTAAGAGACTCTTTGTAAAGTGAATCCTGAGAGAATTGTAGTAGATTGTTTAAGTCAATGAGCGTGCATTAAATTTTCCCGACTGCAAGCATGGAAGCTTGCTATCTTTGCAGCAACCTGAGTTCGATATAAGGACATTGGTGAACAACTTAGTCAAATCAGCAGTCTCACAACCTCATTATCTCCTTTAAAAAATTATAACTCTGAACTCCTAACTCACCTTGCAGCAAGTGAGCAGGATGCTCACATTATTACTGCCTTACTGTAGCTGAAACAGTCTCTAAAACATTCTGTCAAGAATTTTTTGGACGATTTCCATACCACTAAGGGCTTGCCAACCGAATAAACCAACAATAGCCATATTCAGACTGATATGAGTATAACGGGCCAATTCGTTGCCTTTTTGCATAAGAGGAGAAAGAGAAGCAGAAACAGCAATTAAACCCGTCATCCCTAATCCAACTAATAAGTGAGGTCCGACAAATAGTTTTCCATTATTAATATAGGTAACAGCCATACCACCAATGTTACCTAATACCATTAATCCTAAAAGTAAAGACCCTAATTGATAGTGCCGATTGCGAAAATCTTTTTGTAATAGTTCTTTTTTGCTATCCTTATCAGCGGAACGAGTGCGCCGCCATTGAATGCCTAAGTAGAGTGCGTAGAGCGTTAAGGCAAATAAAGCCCACATTAGGATTGGGTGGCCAAACTGTGACCACACTTTAATTGGTTCTGGAATCTCGAAGGTCATAAATAATTTCCCAACTAAGCTTAAGATTGTTACAAAACTTATTCTAGTTTAAGATTTTTTTTACATTTTGACTAGCACCAAGGTAGAAATGGAGAAAAATAGGGTCTAAATCTTAAAACAATAGCAAGAAAAAGAAATAAATTAGAAGGTCGTTGATTAAATTGAGTCAGAGGGGAGAAGTGATTAGATTTTATTAATATTAATACCGTGACACCGACTATTAGTGATGCCAACGTTAAGGCTGCTTTAAACGCCATTGAATCTGATATGGCCACTGTATCAGAGAAAGTAGAAATGTTGATCGAAATGGCGGCTGGGTTGCAAAATCAACCGAAAACCATTCAACAACTCGAAGATGCTGTTTTGCTCTACCGTAGGGGATTAGAATTATGTCCTGCTGAATTCCCTTTATTGCGGGGAAGATGTTTATCAGGTATGGGAACAGCATTACGGACGATTCCCACTGAAGGAGCAGACTTATTATTAGAAGCCAAAACCGCTTATGAAGCCGCTTTACCAATCTTAGAGGAACACGCTTCTCCTGAAGAAGTGGCTGAAGTTTACATGAACTTAGGCTTAGTTTTACAAGGTTTGGTGGGGTTTCATCAAGCCACCATGCAAGAAGCTATCCAAGCCTATCAAAGGGCAGCCAAAGTCTTTACAGGGGAAAGCTATCCCCAAGAATTCGCCATCCTACAGAATAACATTGCGATCGCCTATTTATCCCTACCCTTAAGTCCGGACAAGGAGAAGATGCGACAAGGAATGGCGGTACAGTCTTTTGAAGCAGCGTTGAAATGGGTGACATTGATCGATCATCCTAGCGAATATGCCATGCTCCAGAACAACTTAGCCAACGCCCTACAGTACCTTAATACCTCCCATCCTATCGAAAACAATTTGAAAGCATTGACTGCTTATGACGAGGCGTTGAAAGTGAGAACGGTACAAGATACGCCCATAGAATACGCCAACACCATTGCCAACAAAGCGAATGTTTTGTTTAACTTACCCGATGATGTTGAGCATCCCGAAGCAGGAAATCCCAATAATTTAAAAAAGTCCCAAGCTTACTATCAAGAAGCGAAAAAAATCTTTCAAGATCATCAACAATGGGAACGGGTAGAGATTGTGACAGGAATGTTAGAAGACATTGGCAAGGAATTGTCAGCAGTCTCTCAATAAAGCTACAAAAATTGAAACTAAAAAGTTTGTCTTTTGTTTAATTTTAGGAGAACTATCTCTATGATTGATTTTGTCGGCTATGTTACAACGAATCCAAATATTCAAACCTTCTTTGGTAATTTGATGACTGGAGAAATCACCCTAGTAACAGGAATTTTTTGGTTATTATTTGCTACGGTGATTTCTACTATAGCTGGAGCTATTGGTGGCATTATATTGGCCGGAAAAGATTTAGGTTACGAACTAGCAGCGATTTTAGGAAGTTTATTTGGTCCTGCGGGAGTTGTTCCTGTAGCTGCTATCGGTTTAGTTATTCTCAAAGTTGTTTAGGAGTTTTTGACTATGTTAGATTTAGCTTGGTATTCAGCAAAGTTATTTGTAAAAGGTAAATTATTTCGTAACCCTGGTTATTTTTACCGTCAACTAACTTTGGGTGTTTTGATTGGTTCTTTGTTATTAGTTGGCTTAGGAGAAGCTGGGTTAAACTTAGCTTTTGTGATTACTATTTCTAGTATTGTTACAGGTATGATGATGCCATTTTTGCTCAAAGATGTGAAAATGCAGTAACTCGTAAATAGTTGATAGTGAATAGTTGATACTTATTGGTTATTCACTATCTTTACAGAAAAGATTAGAGCATTAATTATAAAATTATTTATTTAAAACCAATGACACAATTAACAACAGAAAAAACACAAAATTTAGAACAATTAATTGCCGAAATTAGTCGTTATGAACAGATTGTCGAGCAATGGGATAAAAATCAACAGGTAGTTGTTGAAAGATTAAAAGAAGCCATTGAAACTTTACACAAAGAAGCTTTAACTCGTCTCATTAAAACAGTAAAAAAAGAAGCGTTACCCGTTTTACGCGAAGCAGTAGAAGATGAAGTAGTTTATGGAATACTGCGGTATCATGACTTAATTAAACCGCCGACTCCTCCCTTAGAAAAACGCATCCAACAAGCATTAGAAACGGTACGCCCAGGGTTAAAAAGTCATCATGGAGATGTCGAATTAGTTGCTATCAAATTACCGGATACAGTAGAAGTCAAATTAGTGGGGACTTGTAGCAATTGTCCTGCTTCTACTTTAACCATGAAACAAGGCATAGAACAAGCCATAAAAACCTATTGTCCTGAAATTACAAAAGTTATCTCTGTCAATAATACGGTTACTTATACAGGGGATAAAATTGAGAGCCCTTTTGCTGCTTCTCAAGACGCTGGTTGGGTTGCTTTAGCAAGGGTTGATGAGATTCCTCCTGGGGGAATATTACCCCTAGAAATTGAAGGATTAAAGTTAATTTTAGTAAGGAATAATGAGATGGTTAAGGGCTATCGTAACAGTTGTATGCACTTAGCGATGCCTTTAGATACAGGTGAGGTAGAAAATGGTGTTTTAACCTGTTTACATCATGGGTTTCAGTATCATTTAGAAACAGGGGAATGTCTCACTTCTCCAGGGATGTTTTTAGAAGCTTATCCTGTGAAGCGAAGTGGGGAAAGAGTGTTAGTTAAAGTGGGGTAACTATCAGTTATCAGTTAAAAATAAACACTTTTTGCTTTTTATTGCTTCTGAGTAACTTTTCCTTAATTTAACTTCCTTCGACACTGTTTTAAACAACAGAAAGTTATCCATAATTTATCTATGTCAAGATTTGCTGACATTTAGAAAAAAATCCAGTACATCTTAATATTTTCTTTATGCGTAGTCATTTTTGTGCTACAAAATGCTAGGGGGTATACCTTGACAAAAATGAGCAAAAATGTGTTATTATAAATTTTGAAGGTATAATGGGCTTGGTGTGTGCATATGTATAGTAATCTCAAGTGCTCAGTATTATAGATAATTGCCACATACTGAGGTTAAAAATGCTGACAGTTACCCGAAAGAAGTTCACCCTTGAAGAATATCATCGTCTCATAGAATTAGGCTTTTTTGCATCAGAGGAACGGTTAGAACTAATCCGAGGGGATATTGTTAAAATGGCACCTAAAAGAACTCCTCATTCCGTTTGTACTTGTTTATTATTGGAAGAATTATATAGTTTCCTCAAAGGAAAAGCCAATGTGAGAGGACAAGAACCCATTATTATTCCTCCTGATAGTGAACCGGAACCTGATATTGTGATTGCTCGAAAAAAAGAGGATAATTATTTATCATCTCATCCCCAAGTATCTGATATTTTGTTAGTAATTGAAATAGCCGACTCGACCTTAAAATTTGACCGAGAAGTCAAGTTACCGCTTTATAGCGAAGCAGGAATTATGGATTTTTGGTTAATTAATTTAGTTGATAAACAGTTAGAAGCTTATCGTCAACCTTATCAAACAAATAACGGAGATTATAGTTATCGATCGCAACAAATCTATTTAGCTGATGATGTTATTAACCTTCCCCATGTTTCTGATGTTTCTTTGCAGTTAAAACCTTTTTTATCTTTACACTCATAGACTATTGTAGAAAAAATATGAATTATTCATCAACAACACTAAATTTTGAAATTTTAGCTTTAGATACTTCTGAAAAGTCTAATGTTAAGTCAGCAATTGATCTGTTATACTTATTTCGTTCATACGGTGAGTTATGGAAAAATGCTTCGTTAGATGAACGAAATTTAATGATAACCGATGGAGATGCTACACTTGAAGTACAAAAAGTTAACTCTGATGTTGGAGTTGATAAAACTTTTTTGATTAAAATAACAGGTAATTATGATTGGTTAGAAGCAAAGCGAATAAATATATTGAACTTTTTATATTCACAAAAATTTGATTCTTTATATGTTCTTTTAGATCAAGTATCAGAACAAATTGCTTGTACATTATATCCACTAATTTATCAACTAGAAAATACACTAAGAACTTATTTAACTAAATTTATGGTAACTAAAGTTGGTCTTAGTTGGTGGAAGATTACAGCAACAAATGAACTTAGCAAAAAAGTAAATGATCGCAAAAATAATGAAAAAGAATTTTCTGAATTCATTGATAATAAATTATATTTAGCTGATTTTGGAGACTTAGGACAATTAATTTATAAACATTCATCAGGTTTTATTACTAAAGAAGATATATTAAAGAAAATTTTTGAAGTAGAAGAGACTCCCGAAGCAATAAGAAAGCTAAAAAATGAATTACAAAGTAATTATCAAAAATTCTTCTGCGAACATTTTAAAGATAAAAATTTTCAGAAAAAATGGGAAGAAATGGAAAAAATAAGACATAAAGTTGCTCATAATAATTTATTTACTAATTCTGATCTTGAAACAGGTAAGGAATTATTTGAGGACTTAATTAACATTATTACTACAGCAACAGAAGAAGTAGATAAAGTAATCTTACAACAAGAAGAAAAAGAAGCTATAGAAGAATCAATAGAAAATAGTTTTGAGGAGTTAGATAATTTTATAAGCATCATAACAGAGACAAAAGAATCAGCAAATCGAGCCTTGTCTTCCTTATCTGAACCCTTATCTAAAATGTTATCTGAAACATCATCTATACAAAAAAGTTTAAGGCAGTCAACAAGAGGTGTAACACAAAAATTATCTGAAGAATATGATAAGTCAATGCAATCACAACAAGAAGTAGTAAAACACTTCTCTGAGAGATTGTCTGAACAAACAAATCAATGTAGTACAGTCAAACATAAAAATAATGCAAAAAGGAATAAAAAATCCAATAAAGAAACATAAGGAAAAATAAAGCAATCAAAAACCCTAACCAAATGGAAAAGGCTAGGGTTGAGCAAAAATAATTATCTTGTCCTTAACTTAACGGAACATACTACTAACAGAAGTATCCTCATGAATACGCCAAATAGCTTCCCCTAAAAGGTTAGCCACAGACAAGACTGTTAACTGTGGAAAACGATGTTCTTCCGGAACAGGAATGGTATTGGTAACAATCACCTCTTCGAGTACCCCACTAGATAAACGACTAATAGCAGGGCCCGAAAACACCGCATGAGTAGCGCAAGCATAAACCTGTCTTGCCCCTTCTTCACGGAGCAATTTAGCTCCTTCTGTGATAGTTCCGGCTGTATCAATCATATCGTCAACTAACACAGCAGTTTTGCCTTTGACATCTCCAATGAGATTCATCACTTCCGCTACGTTGTGGGATTGACGACGCTTATCAATAATGGCTAACGGTGCATCATCTAACTTTTTAGCAAAGGCCCTGGCCCTAGCAACCCCTCCCACATCAGGAGAAACAATCACTAGATCCGAGAGATCCTTAGTTGCAAAATAATCGAGTAAAACTGGTGTGCTGTAAATATGATCAAAAGGAATATCAAAATAACCTTGTATTTGTGCCGAATGTAAATCCATAGCCAAAACCCGATGGGCTCCAGCTTCTACAATTAAATTAGCGACTAATTTAGCAGTAATGGACTCACGACCGGCGGTTTTACGATCCGCCCTTGCATAACCATAATAAGGGACTACTGCAGTAATCTGCCTAGCCGATGCTCTGCGACAAGCATCAATCATGATCAACAACTCCATAAAATGGTCATTGACAGGATTACAACAGGGTTGAATTAAATAAACATCACAACCTCGTATAGATTCTTGAATTTGGATGTATAACTCGCCATCAGCAAATCGTTTACGGACCATCGGCCCAATATCCATCCCTAAATAACGGGCGACTTCTTGGGCTAGGGACATATTCGACGATCCACAAAACAAACTAAGACGATTATTATCTGACAATGACGACATCGCCAGATGTGGCATTAATATAGGGGTATGGCTCACAGCAGACTCTTGACCCTCAACTCATAGCAATTCTATCATCTCAGGTTTTTGATTGTCTGATCAGACTTATCAATATTGTAATCATACTGGCATTAAGATTAAAACAGCGAAATTACACAGAAATTTAGGCTTTACGTTACGATTACCATTCTTAGGAAAATCTTAACTTAAACTTAACACTTAGCCCATTAACAGGATTAGAGAAAATCATGCTATGGTGGAAGGGTGTGTGGACACGTAGCTCAGTGGATAGAGCACCAGGTTCCGGTCCTGGGTGTCGGGGGTTCAAATCCCTCCGTGTTCGTTTTATTTTCCTTTCAACACTTCTTGAATCATCAAATTAGCTTGGGAACCATAGCCCCCACCAAATAAGTTAAAGTGATTTAGAATATGATAAAGATTATAAAGGGTTTTGCGTTTTTTATAACCTTTATCTAAAGGAAAGACTTCGTTATATCCCCGATAAAAAGCGGCGGGAAACCCTCCAAATAGTTCCGTCATAGCGAGATCAACTTCCCGATCGCCGTAATAGGTTGCCGGGTCCAAAATAACTGGTTCTCCTGCTTCTGTGACTGCAACATTTCCTGACCATAAATCACCATGCACTAAAGAAGGTTGGGGATTAATTTCTGATAAGATTTTTCTCACTGTTTCCACAATTTGTGTATAGTCTCCAAAATTTCTTCCTTTTCTTTGTGCTAATTTTAACTGATATCCAATGCGATAATCTGCAAAAAAATCAGCCCATTGCTCTGTCCAATTATTAACTTGTGGTGTGGAACCAATTGTATTATTGCGATTCCATCCAAATCTATTTTCTTCTTGATATTGGTGCATTTTCGCTAAATATTTACCCATATTAACCCAAGATGCGTTAGAAGAACGTCCAAATTCTAACCACTCTAAAACAATATAACTGGCTCTTTCTGTCATTCCCCAACAAATGGGTTTAGGAACTCTAATCGTTTGAGTTTCTGCCATTTCTTTAAGCCCCAAAGCTTCTGCGGCAAACATTTCGACTTTGGAAGCTTGATTAAGCTTAACAAAATATTTAATATCTGAGTTTATCAAACAATAACCTTGATTAATACATCCTCCACTAACAGATTTGTGAGTATCAACTGTAAAAGGTTTTCCTGTTGTTTGACTAATATGTTCAGCAATTTGTGTCCACATAGTTTTTTAGCTTAATTATTAATTAGGTTTAAAGCTTACTTTGTGCTATTTAGTCTCAGATTGGTATTCTCTTTGGGAAAGGGTAATTATTCATCAACGAGACAAGTCATCAATAATCTATCGCAGTTCGTGATTTATTACACCTTATTCATTTCTAACAACTGTCACCCCATAAGCCCCACAATTAATGTATTTTTGTGCTGCTTTTAAAATATCATCTTTGCTTAAAGATTGAATGATTTGAGGATAAGACAATGCAGGGGTTAAATCTTGCATTTGGGAATAATAATAACCATAAATATTAGTGCGATCGCTCGGACGTTCATTATTAAAAATAAAACGATTAATAGCTTGTTTTTTAATGCGGTTTAATTCTTCTTCTTTGATAGATTCTCGCTGAATTTTGTGTAAATGTTGAATGATAATTTCTTCTACTTCTAGAATATTTTCTGCTGGAAGTTTACAGGCAACATAGAACATTCCCTGTACCCCCTGAGTCATATTACTAACACTAACTTGAGAAACTAAACCCCGCTCTTCTCGTAAATCTTGAAATAAACGAGAGGTCTTCCCTTTGCCTAAAATAGAAGCTAATACATCTAAAGCATAAGTCTCCTTTAACTCTAATAAACCTGGTACTCTCCACATCATAATTAATCGAGACTGTTGTAGTTTTTCATCGTCATATTCCTGACGAATAATCTCTTGAAAAGGCAATTCAGGATTTTCAGGAAACTTTAAGGAGGTAAAATTATCGGAGAGATTATATCGATGAGAATAAGTTTTCTCAAAACTATCAGCGACAATATCAATTAATTGAGCAACTGGAAGATTCCCAACTGCGACGACTGTAACGGAGTTTGGTTGATAACGAGTTCTATGAAAATCACGCATTTGCTCAGAAGTTAATCCTTCAATTATGGAAGATAAACCCAACACTGGACGACGATAGGGCAAGACATCAAAACAAGTTTCCATTGCTCTATAAAAAGTGCGACGATTGGGATTATCATAAGAACGTCTAATTTCTTCTAATACAACCAATTTTTCTCTTTGAAACGCATTATTTTCAATGTTTGGATTAAAGACTACATCCAACTGCAAAGGAACCAAATCGGCAAAATCATCGGGGGCACTGGTAACATAAAAATGAGTGTATTCTTGAGAAGTAGCCGCATTAGTTACAGCCCCTCGTTTTTCAATACGTTGTTCAAATTCTCCAATTTTCAGCCTTGGTGTTCCTTTAAATACCATGTGCTCAAGGAAATGGGCCATTCCGTTGATATCATTCGACTCTAATGCAGATCCAACCCGAAGCCATACATTGAGGTTAACTGCTTCTACAGGCATTTGTTCAGCAATAATCGTCAATCCATTGTCTAGATTAACAATCTGGGGTGTATGGGATACGGATGATTCAATAACGGAAGAAAGCATAGGATAATGTTATTTAAGTCTGCTAATTCTATCTTAAATGTAAAAAGATATTTATCAAGAATAGACTTTTAATCTCAAGTCTCAATAATAGCTTAGTTATCTAAGCATAACATACTGTCGATTGTCACAGAAAACGACTCTAGATAACTAAATTTATTACAATATTTTAGAAGTTATAGATAATAACCATTAAGTTTCCCTATCTTTACTAATTTTAAAACTGATTTTTGACTTATAAAGTTTATGAAAAAATAATATTTCTTAAATAAAGTATCCATAAAATTACTGATTTATCACAAAAATACCATTAAATATCTGCGTTTTTCCACTAGAGATCATAACAATTCAGGAATCAGTCGATCAGAATGTAGAATTTCGGTCATTCTAAATTATACATTCTGATTGACTAGGCCATTTTTCTTAATTACTGTATAATCTCAATGCTATTTATCTCAAGCTTTCGTATTCATGGATAACCCTTTATTAGTTCAACTGATTGGCATTAGTGGTTACATTATATATATCACCACCTCAGCAGGGGTTTATGGTATTTTTGCTCTGGGGTTAAACTTACAGTGGGGCTTTAGTGGACTAATTAACTTTGGTGTAGTGGGTTTTATGACTTTGGGTGCCTACACAACTGTTTTGTTAACCTTAACAGGGATTCCTTTTCCTTTAGGGGTTTTAGCTGGTGCTATTGTAGCAGCTATCTTAGGGCTATTAATTGGACTTTCTACCCTACGTCTTCGGGAAGATTATCTGGCTATTGTCACCATTGGTGTATCGGAATTAGTGCGCTTAGTGGCGTTGAATGAAGAATGGTTAACCCAAGGGGCATTAGGATTAAGACAATATCCTTTACCTTTGAATATTGAAGCCAATTTACCCGTTAAATTATTATTGATTGCTATCTTAACGGTTTTAGGAATTTATGCAGAGTGGACATTATATAAAAGTCTATCTTATCAATGGAAACAAAATCAAGAAATAAAAGGAAAAAGCTATCAACCGAGAAAACCTTTGAGTTTAATCATTTGGGGTATTATCGCCACTGCCTTAATTTTACTGGTTTATATCACAGGGACAATATCCCTTTGGTTTTATACTTATAAGGCAGGGTTAATGGTTTTAGTTTTGTCTGTTTTAGCTGTCATTTATGGCAGTTTAGAGTTTTTAGTACATTCTCCTTGGGGACGTATTCTAAAAGCAATTCGAGAAGATGAAGAAGTACCTAGGGCTTTGGGTAAAAATATTCTTTTTTATAAGTTACAATCTTTTATGTTAGGAGGTGCTATCGCTGGTATTGCTGGGGCTTTCTTTGCTTGGCAGCTAACCAGTATTTACCCCGATAAATTTGATCCTTTAATCACCTTTAACACTTGGATTATTGTTGTTTTAGGGGGCTCAGGAAGTAATGCAGGAACTATTTTAGGAGCAATTATTTTCTGGGCTTATGACTCTTTAACTCGTTTTTTGTTACCCCAACTGGGAATCTTAAATGCCAGTCAGGCAGGGTATTTTAGAATTATGGTTATTGGCTTAATTTTGATGGTATTAATGGTTTGGCGGCCCCAAGGTATTTTAGGCAAGAAAGAAGAATTAACTCTAGGTGGTTAAAAGTGTATTCTTCTTACTAATTACAGATTATTTAAAAAATCTTCTAGGGAAGTGTTCGTTTGTATTAAAATGTTTTTCAAGGTTAAAGGATTAAGTTCTTGTCTAGGATGAGGAATTGGAACTGTTGTAGTTTCTGCTTTTTTTAAAATGATATGATCCCCATGATATCTGTTTTTTTCAAACCCTAATTTTTTAAAAGCTTTAATGGCTTTTTTACTCGATATGTTTGTTAAATAAGATGTAGGAATAGACAGATTGTTATTGGTAGTATCTGGCTGATTTTTAATAATCTCAACCTCTTGTTTAAATTTTTTTAGAGCAAATTCTAAGTATTGACTTTTTTCGATTGCTGCATTCAAGTTATGTTTAAGCTGTTGATTCTCCATGATTAATTTATCTTTTTCTTCTTCCAAATTTTGGGCTTCTTCAAAGGCATATTGTGATTCTGATTTTATTACATTGATTTGTCTTTCAAACTCTTTTTGAATAGCTTCTTCTCGTTCTTTAAGTGATATTTTATTGGAAATTTGCACCTCTTGTAAATTATTAATTTTTTCTTCTACTTCATTCTTTTGAACCATTAACTTATTAATTTTATCTTTAAGTGATTCAATGTGTTTTTTATTTTTTTCTTCTAATTGTTTTTTTTCTTCTAATTTTAATGAAAGGTTATTTTTTTCTTGTTTAATATCTTCTAATTCTTGAGATTGATCTTGTAACTTTTCTAAACGTAAAATTTCTTGTTCATATTCATCAATAGTGGCTTGAAGATTTTGTATGTGTTCAGTCTGATAACTATCTAAAGTCTCTAATTCTTTTTGTTTTTTTTCCTGTTGTTCTATGAAGTATAAATTTTGTTCAATTTTATATTGCAAGTTTCTTTTTAGTTTTTTCTCTAATTCTAATTGTTGTGTTTGTACTTCTTTTTGGAATAAAGCCTTTTCTAATTCAAGTTTCTGAAATAATTGTTCTTTTTCCCTAATCATAAATAATCGATAAAATAAAAAGTATTCTACAAAACTCCACAGCAGTAATCCAGCAATTATAAACAATAATATTGTTAGATTATAAGTCGGAAATCTATTATTTTTTTCAAAAGGATTTTGTAACCAATGGAATAACTCTTCTTGAAAATTGGGATAAATATTGCTAACATAATAAACTCGACCCAGAATTAAATCGGGATTAATTATTGTCTGATTATTTATATAATTTTGTTGAAAATCCAAGTCGAAACTTTTTGAATTAAGTAAAGAAGGTTTTAGAAGTAAGCGATAAGCATATTTTTGAAGATTTTCATTAGATATGTTTTCTATCCAGTCAGATTCATTCATTAAGTTCTTATCTGAATAATTAATAATTTTTTTCCCTTCTACATCAGTAATTACTAATTTCCATAGTCCATAGTTACTGTTTAAAATCGTAGTAATATCTTTGGTTTGATTATTGATTATTGCAGAAGATAGAGCTAAAGGTAATGTAGGAGATAGAATATCATGATTAACCTTTTGTGATGGTAAAAAAGTATAATTGTAATAGGTCTGATAAGTTTTACTAATGGCTAAGATGCTAAATCCTAATAATAAAAACTCAATAATGATTAATCGGCCAAAAATAACTGCAATTTGTCGATAGGATAATGTTTTTCTTAAGATACGAAAAATCATGCTCTTAAGAGATAAGGGTAAACTATTATCCTAATCATTAAATTGAGAATAAATCAATCATTCTTCATGTTTTTTAAGAAAAACTAGAATTTTAAAACTATGCCCTTGGGGGTTGATAGGTTTATAGCTTATTAATTTATCGAAATATAAAGTTAAATTTAGTAAATTATATAAAAATCCATAATTATGCTGAACAAACAAGTAAAGCCAGGCTGTTTTTCATGGCGAAGCTGCCTCGCAATGGAAAATTTGCTCAAAAACGGGCTTAGCCTCGCCAATCTCTAGAATTTGTGCTATCTTACTTAGAATGCAGCAGTCATTGAAATGGGAAACCTCCAACGGCGAATAAAGCCTTCCCTGAATTGAGTTGTTGTTGGTAATCCCCAACCTCAGCAAAGCGGTTTGGGCTACTTCACGGTCAAACCTTAGTCCTAGTATTAAAAAGAACACCATTAAAAATTGATATGAAAATTGGCGATTCCGTTCGTATTCAAGAGTCTGTAATTGTTTATCATCATCCTCAACACAAAAAACAACCCTTTGATCTCAAAGGTATGGAAGGAGAGGTAGTAGATATTGTTACTAACTGGGAGGGTAGGCCAGTGAGTGCGAATTTGCCTGTGTTAGTCAAATTTGAGAAGCGATTTAAGGCCCATTTTCGTGATAATGAAGTCGAGGTTATCAAAGCTGTATAATGCCTTCTCTGCCACTGGGGTTAAGTCAACCACTTTCTCATTTTTAAACAATTACGCTCATTGTTGATGCGAATATAGTCCAGTTCGTCCATCAGTTTTTCCATAAAAAAAAGACCGCGATCGCTTTCTAGGTCTAGAGGGTTAACATTGTGTTGCTTTAGTTGTGCCAATTTAGCTTTTAAATCAAAAAATGGACCTTGATTCCAAATTAAAATTTCTAGAAGAGCCTGGTAAAAATTAACATTAATAATAATCGGAATGGTTGAGGGCAAATCACGATGGGCATATAACACAGTATTAGTAAACCCTTCGGACAAAGCCAGTTTACATTCCCACAATGGTTGGGGAGATAGATAGGGCTTGGCCATAGCCTCAAACCAAAGTAAAATCTCTTCTAAGGCTTGTATGTCAGTCCTAACGGCGACTTGACAAGGCTTAATCAACGACTGTTCCCCGTTTTCTTGGTTATTAAGCGGCACCACTATTTTTATGAAATAAAATTAATACAGTTCTGAAAATAAGCTGAAGATCATACCAGTGACTCCAGTTTTTTTGATAGCGTAAGTCTAACTCAATGACTTGTTCAAAATTGGTAATTTGCGATCGCCCATACACTTGCCATTCTCCTGTCATTCCTGGTTTAACATTCAATCGTTGCCATTGTGGTATTTCATATTTTTCCACTTCGTCAGGGGTTGGAGGACGAGTTCCCACTAAACTCATCTCTCCTTTGAGCACATTCCAAAACTGAGGCAACTCATCCAAGCTACTGCGCCTTAAAAAACGCCCCACCCTAGTAATACGGGGATCATTCATATTTTTGAAAATTGCTCCTTTGGCTTGGTTAGGAACCTTTTTCTTCAAAGTCTCCGCATCTACACACATAGAACGAAACTTAATTATTTTAAACCTTTTTCCCATCCAGCCACAACGGGTTTGACGAAAAAACACAGGACCGGGGCTATCAAGTTTGATGATTATAGCGATGGGTAGGTACAAGATACAGGTAATCCCCAAGCCCACCAAACTACCCACAATATCTATCGTCCTTTTTCCCCAAGAACGAACGGAAGGATGAGTTTCAGGGGGTTTTGCAAGAACGGCATGGGGCTTTTTGTCCTCCAAACTGGATGTCATAGGTATCACTTCATCCAGCCCCGTCATAGACAACACAGCCATCACTGGCGGTGGAGTTTGGTAAATAATCAGAGAAACATTCTTGGTTCTAGCCGCCTTAAAATTATGAACTAAAGCTCCAACCCCACTGCTATCCATAAATTCAGTTCTACTGAAATCCAGAATAAGCTGTTTAGGTAGCGTCTGGGAAGCCAAAAACTGATGACAAACCTGCTTGAAATTAACTGCCTCTAAAACTGTGAGGCGTTGAGGCATTTTCATCACAGGATGGTTGTCAACGATGATAATGGGAAACTGGGTTTCTGGTGTTTGGATAGTCATCACCTATTTATACAATTAGGGATTGAGATCAGCGAAGGGGACGCTTCCCTTTTTCTTGCTGCATTCTTTCTTTAGCCTTACTAGCACTCCGCCTCAGGGCTTGGAGGCGAGATTCATATTGTTTACGTTGACGACGGTTAGGGGTTTGTTCAATTAGGGTTTTAAACGCACTGCCCAAACTTTTGTAGGCGTTGGGCAAAGTATAACCAAAACGAGTGGCTAAGGCAATAGCTTTTTCATCAGCTTCTATGGACTCTTTTAACTTCCGTTCTCCATTGTTTTTCTGCCATAGTCGATACCCAGAAATCCCGCATAATCCTAGGGCTAATAATAGTAGTAAACCGTCTTGTACCCAAAGTTCCCCTACAGCCCCCCCTAAACCAATGGCAAGGGCAGCCATTTCCCATCCTTCTCTGGGAATCGTATCATTTTGGATGCGAGCGACTTCGTGCCAAAAGAGAAGGTTTCGCTGATCAATAGCCAGGTTTTCCCATTTGGCTAAGTCAATTTGAATTTCAACTTCATCTCTTCCCAATTCTTCACAGCGAATGAGAGGGGGGTTAATTTCTGTACTCCCTTCTACCATAACCCAGTTTTGCAGTTCTGGGGGTAGTAAAGTTTTTAACCGTCTTAACTCGCTCATTTCTGCCCTAGCAGAGGAAGTTACATAAGATGCCATAGTTGTATAATCGTTTTTGTATTTGTTATCAAGGATTTTAGCTCACGATTGTAGCTCTCGCATAAGTCTCCTTACAGCCTAGTATACTTGATATTTTCTTGATCTTTGCCTAATGGGCTTGACTAAAGATCGGGTTTTAAGGCATGATATTTAAGGCTGATTAATTTTAGATCCAATCCCTGTAGGGATGTCTGGGGGCTATAACTCAGTTGGTAGAGTGTCACAATGGCATTGTGAAAGTCAGCGGTTCGAGTCCGCTTAGCTCCATTGGTAAAAGCGTTTATCGCCTAAACATAAAAATTTCACTTTACCCATAACTTTGCCGTTTTGGGAAGCTTATGGTTCAAAATAGAACTGGCAAGATTATGGTTCAACGGAATAAGCGGGAGTACCCACTCTCAGCTTGCGGAGTGGGGAGGTAGAGCGTGTGATTTTCGAGGTTCGATGCCTCGAAAATCACCAATTATCGAAAATAGTTGGGTCTAAAACCCCGCCTTAAAAGGCGGGGT
>JAAUYJ010013378.1_pt1 | contig 37380 bp, 33 predicted proteins | sample 7278031 | NCBI WGS metagenome assembly JAAUYJ01 (sample SAMN14350222, study PRJNA611818) | marine sediment metagenome | isolation source: surface marine sediment (1.8m) | place: French Polynesia: Moorea | collected 2018-08 | reverse complement strand
CGGCGCGCAGCATGTCGCCGGTGGAAATCTGTGGAATGGAAAAATGCTTGCAAATGAACTGGGCCTGGGTGCCCTTACCTGCGCCGGGGGCGCCCAACAGAATCAGTCGCATCAGAATTTAGCCCTGGGGAATGCGGTGTGAACAAGGTTCGAAACCATACAGGGGCGGGCTGGCCAGTTCAAGCGTCGCCCCGCTCCTCGCGCTTGACCGCCTCCCAGAGCTGGTCCAGTGCTTCCAGCCGGGTATCCTCGACGCGATCACCGCGGGCGTGGACCCTGGCTTCCACCGCGTTAAAACGCCCTTCGAATTTGGCGGTAGCGCGGCGCAGTGCCGCCTCGGCGTCGATGCCACTGTGGCGCACCAGGTTCACGCAGCTGAACAACAGGTCACCCAGCTCGTCTTCCAGGCGGTCCTTGTCACCGGTACTCGACTGCCTGGCCTCGGCTACTTCCTGCAGCTCTTCGGTGATCTTGGCAATCGCACCCTCGGCATCCGGCCAGTCAAAGCCAACGTTGGCGGCGCGCTTCTGTACCTTCTGGGCTCGGCTGAGGGCCGGCAGCGCATGCGGTATGTCATCCAGCGCCAGGGTCTGTTGGCGGGCGGCGCGCTCCTGGCGTTTGATCGCCTCCCAGCTCTGCTTGACCTCTGCAACGCTGGCCTCGCCGTCGACCAGGCCCTCGATCTCACCCCCTGCAAAAACATGCGGGTGGCGACGCACCAGCTTGTCCACCAGGGTATGGATGATCTGGGGAAAATCGAACAGGCCGCGCTCCTGGCCCATCTGGGCGTAGAACACCACCTGGAACATCAGGTCACCGAGCTCTTCGGCAACGTGATCAAAGTCGCCGTGCTCAATCGCCTCGACCAGCTCATAGGCCTCCTCCAGCGTGGAGGGCACGATGGTGGAAAAATCCTGCTGCAGGTCCCAGGGGCAACCGAACTCGGGATCGCGCAGGCGCTGCATGACGCGCAACAGGTCGTCGATGCGGTAGCGGGCGTCATCCGGCCTGTTCAACGCCGTCCTCGCTGAGCCGCCGTGCGGACATGACATTGTTGAGACCGCTGATGCGATTCAGCAGCTTGCCGAGGAAACCCAGGTCCGGCACCTCCACCCGCAGGCGCATGGTGGCGATGTGCTGGGAACTGGTGCTGGTGTTGATCGACAGCACATTGATTCGCGCCGCCGCCAGCAGCTCGGTGATATCGCGCAGCAGGCCCGGACGGTCATAGGCCTCGATGCCGATGTCCACCTCGTAACTGCCGCGGCGATCGCTTGAGCCCCAACTGACCTCGATGATGCGCTCGGGGTGCTCCATCTGCAGGTGCAGCAGGCGGCTGCAGTCGCGGCGGTGTACGCTCACACCGCGGCCCTGGGTGATGAAGCCGATAATGCCATCGCCGGGTACCGGCTTGCAGCAGCCGGCCAGGTGGCTTAACAGGTTGCCGATACCCTGCACCTGCACGTCGCCGCCTTCGTCGCGGCCGCGCACCTTGCGACGCAGCCTGGCGGCCGGCACCTCGGTAGGCTCGGCGTCGGGAATCAGCGATTGGGCCGCCGCCAGCACCTGGGCGGCACTCAGCTCAGCGGCACCGACCGCGGCAAACATATCTTCAACGCTCGCCAGCTGCACGCGGTTGGCAACGCGCTTGTAGTCGATGCTGGTCAGCGCCAGGCGTTTGAACTCACGCTCCAGCAGGCGGCGACCGGCATCGATGTTTTCATCCCGGGCCTGGGCACGGAACCAGTGCTGAACCTTGGCGCGAGCGCGGTGGGTCTTCAGGTAGCCAAGGCCCGGCTGCAGCCAGTCACGCTTCGGCAAGGCCTCGCCACCGGTAAGGATCTGCACGCGCTCGCCGGTGTGGAGCTGGTAGGTGAGCGGCACGATGGAGCCGTTGACCTTGGCGCCCCGGCAGCTATGCCCCACTTCAGTGTGCACATGGTAGGCAAAGTCCAGCGGGGTCGCGCCGGCGGCCAGGTTTACCACGTCACCATCCGGGGTAAACACGTAGACCCGGTCCTGGGACGTCTCGGCGCTGAACTGTTCGGCGAGGTCGCCGACGTCGCCGGTTTCCTCGTGCCAGTCCAGCACCTGGCGCAGCCAGGCGATCTTTTCCTCGTAGCTGCTGGACAGGCCGCCCTCCCGGTCGGAGCCCTTGTAGCGCCAGTGGGCGCAGACACCCAGCTCCGCCTCCTCGTCCATATCAAAGGTGCGAATCTGGATCTCGAGAATCTTGCCCTCGGGGCCGATCACGGCAGTGTGCAGCGAGCGGTAGCCGTTCTCCTTGGGGTTGGCGATGTAGTCGTCGAACTCGTTGGGGATATTGCGCCACAGGCCGTGCACGATACCCAGCGCCGCATAGCAGTCCTTGATGTCCGGAACGAGGATGCGTACCGCGCGAATATCATAGACCTGCGAGAAACCGATGCCCTTGCGCTGCATCTTTCGCCAGATACTGTAGATGTGCTTGGAGCGACCGCGCAGCTCGGCGTCGATACCCTCCTGCGCCAGGGTGTCGGTGATCTGCTTTTTGACCCGCTCGATGAACCTGTCGCGCTCGAGGCGCTTGCCGTCCAGCAGTCGGGCGATCTTGTGGTAGTTGTCCTGGTACAGGTAGCGGAAGGACAGGTCCTCAAGCTCCCACTTGAGGTGGCCGATCCCGAGGCGGTGGGCCAGGGGGGCGTACACATCAAACACTTCCTGGGCCACGGTGCGACGATTGGCCTCGTCGTTCTTGACCGCCCGAATCGCGCAGGTGCGTTCCGCCAGCTTGATGAGGGCTACCCGCACATCGTCCACCAGCGCTATCAGCATCTTGCGGATATTGTCCTTCTGGGCGTCGGCCTGGCCCAGCACCGGTGAGTCGCGGTTTATGTTGAGGTCGCTGATGGCGGACATGCGTTGTACACCGCGCAACAGCTTGGCGACACCTGCCCCGAAGTGGCCCTCAACATCGTCAAGGGACAGGCTACCTTCGGCCACGGCCCGGTAGAGCATGGCGGCCACCAGGCTGTCGGCGCCCATATGCAGCTCCGACAGGATTTCCACCATGTCCAGGCCGGTACCGCGACAGTCGCCGTGGCCGTACCAGATGTTGTCCTCGCTGGAATCCGACGCGCGCACCGCGCAGACCGCCTCGAAGGCGCGGCCTACCTGCTCCCGATCCTCCACAGGAAAGTCCGCCAGCTGCTCCTGCAACCAGCGTCCGGCATCGGCATCACGCTCGGCGCGAACCCGGACCATGCCGATTAACCGTACACACCGGTCGACAGGTAGCGGTCGCCCCGGTCGCAGATAATGGCAACGATCACCGCGTCACTGACTTCGCTGGCTACCCGCAGCGCACCGGCAACGCAGCCGCCGGAAGAGACGCCGGCAAAAATACCCTCGCGACGAGCCAGTTCGCGCATGGTCTCCTCGGATTCCTGCTGGCTGATGTCGATCACCCGGTCGACGCGGGTGTTGTCATAGATCTTCGGCAGGTAGGCCGTGGGCCAGCGTCGAATGCCGGGAATGCTGGAGCCGTCTTCGGGCTGCAGGCCGACGATCTGGATAGCGGGGTTCTGCTCCTTGAGGAAGCGCGAGGTGCCCATGATAGTGCCGGTGGTGCCCATGGAACTGACGAAGTGGGTCACGCTACCCCCGGTATCGCGCCAGATCTCCGGGCCGGTCCCGGTGTAATGGGCCTCGGGATTGTCGGGGTTGGCAAACTGGTCAAGCACCCTGCCCTTGCCCTCGGCCTGCATGGCCATAGCCAGGTCGCGGGCACCCTCCATCCCCTCTTCCTGGGTCACCTCGATAAGCTCGGCGCCGTAAGCCGACATGGCCTGCTTGCGCTCATTGCTCATATGCGAGGGCATGATCAGCTTCAGCTGATAACCCTTGATGGCCGCGGCCATCGCCAGGGCGATCCCGGTGTTGCCGCTGGTCGCTTCGATCAGCACATCGCCGGGCTTGATATCACCGCGGGCCTCGGCCCGCTGGATCATGCTCATGGCGGGACGATCCTTGACCGAGCCGGCCGGGTTGTTGCCCTCGAGTTTCAACAGGATCGTGTTGCCGGTATCTGTACCCATGCGCTGCAGGCGCACCAGTGGCGTATTGCCGACGCAATCTTCAATCGTGGGGTAATCTGGCATGGGTCCGGGATTATACCCTGTCGTTTCGCGACTCGCTAAGCGCGCGTCGCCCTGACAGGGGCAAAATCAGTCCGGGCGCTTGAACAGCTCCCGACTTTTCAGGGGTCGGTCACCCAAATGAGCCGCCAGCACCTGTCGCATCAGGCGCTTGGCAGACTGGCGTGCATTACCGCTGAAATCACCGCGGCTGATGCTGAGCAGGTCGTGACCGCGATAGCGCGGCAGCCGCTCGGCGGCGCCGGGCGGCGCTTCTACCAGCCCGTGCTCCTCGTGGTAGTGGTACCAGCCCTGGTCATCGAGCGCCTCGCCGCTGAGGCCGTCGCAGGCCAGGTCGAAGCCGTAGCCCAGCTCTTCCAACAGCACCAGTTCAAAGCGCCGCAGGGGGATTTCGCTGGACGCCCCGTCGGCCAGTAAGGCCAGCACCGCCGCATAGTGGTCGAACAGGACCCGGTGCGGATCTTCATGGTGCAAAAGGCGCATCAGCAACTCGTTCATGTACAGCCCGCTGTAGACCCGCTCTCCCGCCAGTGACAGGGCCGGGGCCAGGGCTTCACAGGCGGACAGGTTCTTGAGCTGGGAACGGCCGCTCCATGAACACTGCAGCGGCGTGAAGGGCTGCAACAGTGCCGCACTGCTACCGCCGCGACTGCGTCGGCCCTTGGCGCCGCGGGCGACCATCGATACCCGCCCGTGCTCGCGGCTGAAAAACTCCACGATCAGCGAGGTATCCCGCCAGGGGCGGGTATGGATGACATAACCTGACTCCAGCGTTGCTTTCACGAGCGCTCGGGCGTAACCGTCCCGTCGAGACAGCGTGCACCGCTCGCAAACGCCGCGGCGGCAAGCTGCTGTGCATGACTGCGAATATCCGCTGGCCATCCGGCGGTTTCCGCCTCGAAACCCGCCTGGTCGATGGCGAACAGCGCCCGGATGGCCTCTTCGTAGCCAGGCAGGTTTCCGGCGATGGCGGACATGAAGTTATAGGCAGCGTTCTGCGAGTGCCGGGATGCGTTTACGCCCGCCTCGCTGCGACGTGCCTCGTCCACCAGTAGCCGCAACGCCGCCGAGGCGCCCCCGGGCTGGGCCTTCAACCATTCCCAATGCCGGGGCAATAGGGTCACCTCTCGGGCCACAACTCCGAGCCGGGGGCGGCCTTTGCCTGGCGAGGGCGCTTCAGGCTTCTCGCCTGCTTCACTGGCGCGCAGATCCAGGTCGATCTGTTTTCCGCTGCCGTCCTCGAAAACCAGGATGGTGCCCTGGCTGCCGGCTCGCATGCGCGCATTGATCTTGCGCACAATGGTTTGCCGGCTACCGGCAGCCAACAGAGTGTTGTCCTCGAACGCGGTATAGCGTGCTGTCATGGTCTTATCCTCCTCAGCGTGAGCAGGAATAATACCCGGGTATAAATAATTGTCAATATTACCCGGGTATTAATAGGGGCTGGCGCCCACTGAGCAGGTTTCAGGAGTGATCGTCGTAGCCGAGGCTGCGCAGTGCACGCTCGTCATCCGACCAGCCGGACTTGATCTTGACCCACAGCTTCAGCATCACCTTGGACTCGAACAGGTCTTCCATGTCCTTGCGGGCCTCGGCGCCGATCGAACGCAGGCGACTGCCGCCCTTGCCGATCAAAATACGCTTCTGGCCGTCGCGCTCGACGAATATGAGCGCCGAGATGTGCAGCACATCGTCGCGGGCGTCGAATTCCTCGATTTCCACGGTGATTGCGTAGGGCAGTTCTTCACCCAGCTGGCGCATGATCTTCTCACGCACCATTTCCGCCGCCATGAAACGCTGGCTGCGGTCGGTGACCTGGTCTTCCGGGAAAAAGTGCACCGACTCAGGTAATTCCTCGCGGATGCAGTGTTCGAGTTCGTCGATGTTGTGGCGGTTGAGTGCCGAGATGGGCAGGATTGCCTTGAAACTGCCCTGCTCGGACAGGAACTGGAGATGCGGCAACAGCGCCGACTTCTTCTCCAGCAGGTCCACCTTGTTGACCGCCAGGATCACCGGCGCCTGCCCTGCCATGGCCTGCTCGAGCACCCATTCGTCCTCATCAGTCCACTGGGTCCGGTCCACCACCATGACCACCACGTCCACGTCGGCGATCGCCGAGTGCGCGGCCCGGTTCATGTAGCGGTTGATGGCCTTCTTTGCCCCCTTGTGCAGGCCCGGGGTGTCAACGAATACCACCTGGTCGCCAGCCTCGGTCTTGATGCCCAGTACCCGGTGGCGGGTGGTCTGCGGCTTGCGCGAGGTAATACTGATCTTCTGGCCAAGGATATGGTTGAGCAGGGTCGACTTGCCAACATTGGGCCGGCCGATGATCGCAACATAGCCACAGCGTTCCGTCACCGCCGGTGCCTCATCGCTCATCCAGCAACTCCAGCACGGCACCTGCCGCCGCCTGTTCAGCCCGACGGCGGCTGCTGCCGGTACCAGTGTGTCTGAGGGCCGGCTTCCCGACGCGGCACTCCACCGTGAACTGCTGGCAGTGATCGGCGCCCTCGACCTGTACCAGGTGATACTCCGGCAGGGGTTGGCCGCGGCCCTGCAGATATTCCTGCAGAGCGGTCTTGGGATCTTTTTCGGCGGCCTGCGGGCTGACCGCATCCAGGCGCTCGGCAAACCAGGCCAGTACCCTGTCGCGGGTCTGTTCGTGGCCGGCGTCCAGCAGCATGGCACCGATGATCGCCTCGAAGGCATCGGCGAGAATGGAATCCCGGCGGCGACCGCCGCTCTTGCGCTCACCGGGCCCCAGCAGCACCTCGTCGCCCAGCGCCAGTTCGCCGGCCATCACCGCCAGTACCTCACCGCGCACCAGGGCGGCGCGCATGTGGCTGAGATCGCCCTCGCTGGCCTCGGGGAAGCGTTCAAACAGTTGCTGTGCAATAAAGTGGTTGAGGGCAGAGTCGCCGAGGAATTCCAGCCGCTCGTAGTTGTGTGCGCCGCGGGAGCGATGGGTCAGCGCCTGTTCCAGCAGCGCCGGCTCCGAGAAATGGTAGCCCAGCGCCCGCTGCAGGCGCTCTCTTTCTGCGGTCACGTGCTAGTCGATGACAACCACGTTGTCAGTGAACATCAGCACGGCATCGACGCCCTTGAACAGCGGAGTGCGCTTCTCGTAGTTGGCATCGATAATGATCTTGCCCTCATCGCGGTAGACCTTGACGTCCCTTGGCTTGATAGCCTCGATGCGGTTGGTGTTGAAGTTGTTCTGCACACGCTTGGTTACGTCGCGCAGGGAGTTCTGCGCGCTGGAGGCTTCCGCCACGGCGTTGATGGCCGTCTTGACCGAACGACCCTCCATCCAGGCCGGCAACAGGCGGATGGTGACCGTGAGAAAGAACGACAGCAGGGCCAGCAGCACAAGCACGCCGAGAATCGATACCCCGTCCTGGCGGCGTAATACCCTTTGCTGGCGGTCAATCGTAGCGAAACGCTGTGGTGTCACTGGTTGGCTGAAAAACATCGTTGTTATCCCCGATCCATCCCCGGTCTGCTGCCCCGTTTGAGCCCCGGGGTCAGTCGGTTTGCGCCCTGGCCGGCGGCCGATTTCCCAAGGCCTTATTCGATGCCACCTACCCGGTGAAAGCTGGGTAGGCTGAAGAACGATTCCCAGTGCATCCAGATCGCAAACGCTCTGCCTACTATATCCCGTTCCGGCACCTGACCCCAAGACCTGGAATCCTGCGAATTGTCGCGATTGTCGCCCATCATGAAGTAGTGGCCGGGCTCTACTACCACCGAGAAGTCGTCCTGGCGGCGCAGGCTGTCAACCTGCAGCTGGTGTGCAACGTCACCCAGCTCCTCGCGCTTGAGGCGGAACCGCGGGCGACCCGGCGGAAACTGGGCCAGCAGTTCCTGTGGTGCCTGCTCGCCGTTGATATAGAGCTTCTTGTCGATGTAGCGGATGCGGTCCCCTGGCAGCCCGATGACCCGCTTGATGTAGTAGGTGTCGTTCTTGTGGGGCGGAAAGAACACCATCACGTCGCCTCGCTGGGGCGCGTTCATGTCCAGCACCTTGGTGCGAATCACCGGCAGGCGGATGCCGTAGGTGAACTTGTTGACCAGGATGTAATCGCCAACCTGCAGGGTGGGCACCATCGAGGAGGACGGGATCTGGAACGGCTCCACCAGGAAAGAGCGCAGCACGAACACCAGGAACAGCACCGGAAAGAATGACTTCGAGTACTCCACCAGCACAGGCTCCCGGGCCACCTGCTCGGAGCGCTGGGTGAACTCCCGGAAATGGGCGCTGTTTTCGTTTGACCAGTCGGGAAAGTCGCGCTGCAACTGCGCCACCTCGGCGCGGCGACCCGGCGCCAGGAACAGGTAGTCGAACAGCCAGACCATACCGCTGCCGAACACCAGCACCACCAGCACGAGGGGAAAATCGATATCCATTGGGCGACTCAGGCCTCTGTCTTCAATACTGCCAGGAAGGCGGACTGGGGGATCTCCACCCGGCCCACCTGCTTCATGCGTTTCTTGCCCGCCTTCTGCTTCTCGAGCAACTTGCGCTTACGGGTGGCGTCACCGCCGTAACACTTCGCGGTCACGTTCTTGCGCAGCGCCTTGACGGTCTGCCTGGCGATGATTTTACCGCCGAGGGCAGCCTGGATAGCAACATCAAACATTTGTCGCGGGATCAGCTCGCGCATCTTCTCCGTCAATATCCGACCGCGAGACTGGGCCTGGGAACGGTGTACGATGATGGCCAGCGCGTCAACACGCTCGTTGTTGATCAGCACATCCAGGCGCACGAGGTCTGCCGCCTCGAAGCGCACGAAGTGGTAGTCCAGCGAGGCGTAGCCGCGGCTGACACTCTTGAGGCGGTCGAAGAAGTCCATCACCACTTCAGCCATTGGCAACTCGTAGACCAGCGAGACCTGCTGGCCCATGAACTGCATATCCTTCTGGATGCCGCGCTTTTCCTCACACAGGCTGATCACGCTGCCCAGGTGCTCCTGGGGCAAAAGGATATTCGCCTGCACAATCGGCTCGCGCATCTGGTCGATATCGCCAACCTCGGGCAGCGCCGATGGATTGTCGACCTCCACTACCGTGCCGTCCTTCTTCACCACCTCGTACACCACGGTCGGTGCGGTGGTGATCAGGTCGAGGTCGTACTCGCGTTCCAGCCGCTCCTGGATGATTTCCATGTGCAGCATGCCCAGGAAGCCGCAGCGGAAGCCGAAGCCGAGGGCATCGGAAGTCTCGGGCTCGTAGAACAGCGAGGCATCGTTGAGTGTGAGCTTGCCGAGGGCGTCGCGGAAGTCTTCGTAGTCGTCTGTCGATACCGTAAAGATGCCGGCGTACACCTGCGGCTTCACCCGTTGGAAGCCCGGCAGCGCTTCCACGTCGGGGGTGGCAGCGTGGGTGAGGGTATCGCCCACCGGGGCGCCGTGAATATCCTTGATACCGGCCACCACGTAGCCCACCTCGCCGGCCACCAGCACACCGGTCTCGGTGCGCTTGGGCGTGAAAATACCGACGCTGTCGATGCCCTGGGGCTTGCCGATGGACTTGGAGATGATCTTGTCACCCTTGCGCAGCACGCCGTTCTTTACCCTGACCAGCGATACCACACCCAGGTAATTGTCGAACCAGCTGTCGATAATCAACGCCTGCAGTGGCGCCTCGCGGTCGCCCTGGGGTGGTGGGATATTCTGGATCAGGTATTCCAGCGCGTCTTCGACACCCAGCCCGGTCTTGGCACTGACCGGGCAGGCCTCGCCGGCCTCGATGCCGATGATGTCCTCGATTTCCTGCTTGACCCGGTCGGGCTCCGCCTGGGGCAGGTCCATCTTGTTGAGGATGGGCAGGACCTCCAGGCCCTGCTCGATAGCGGTGTAGCAGTTGGCCACCGACTGCGCTTCCACGCCCTGTCCCGCATCGACCACCAGCAGTGCGCCTTCACAGGCCGCCAGTGAGCGCGACACCTCGTAGGAAAAGTCCACGTGGCCGGGAGTATCGATAAAGTTCAGCTGGTAGGTGTGACCATCCTGGGCGGTGTAGTTGAGCGTCACGCTCTGGGCCTTGATGGTAATACCGCGCTCGCGCTCGATATCCATGGAGTCGAGCACCTGCTCCGCCATCTCCCGATCGGAAAGGCCGCCACACACCTGGATGAATCGATCGGCCAGCGTCGACTTGCCGTGATCGATATGGGCGATGATGGAGAAATTGCGAATGCTGTCGAGGTTCTTCACAAACCGACCGGCTGTCAGGGCTGCTATGGTTAAAAGGCGCGCGATTGTACCCGATCACGGGTACAACCGCTACGCGACGACTTACTCGGGCTTGAGCCCAAGGAACAGCGGTGAGCCGCGCCGGATCAGGCGTACCGGGACCGACTTGCCGGGTTCCAGGTCCTCGACCACTCGCAGGAAACTGTCCACCGAAGTCACCGGGCTGCCTGCCATCAGGGTGATCACATCGCCGCTGCGCACCCCGGCCTCGTCAGCCGGTGAACCGCTGATGACCTCGGTCACCAGCACACCGCCGGTGATACCCCAGCGCGATTGCAGCTGTTCAGTCACTTCTTCCACCACCAGGCCCAGGCGGGACCCGGTATCGGCTTCCGGGGTAGCGCGGGCCACGGAGGCACGCTCGCCGGCCTCCAGGGCGCCAACGGCGAGACGCAGCGTCTCGTTGCGACCGTTGCGCACCAGTTCCACCTTGACCTCGGTGCCCGGGCGCACCAGTCCCACCGCATGGGGCAGCTCGGAGGAAGTGAGAATGTCCTTGCCGGCAAAGCGAGTGATCACATCGCCGGATTCCAGCCCGCCCTCATCGGCCGGCCCACCGGGCTGTAGCTGCACGATCAGCGCGCCGCGGGGACGCTCCAGGCCCAGGGACTCGGCCAGCACCTTGTCGACATCCTGGATAGTGACGCCCAGCCAGCCGCGGGTCACCATGCCGGTGTCTCGCAGCTGTTCTACTACATTCGTCACCACACTCACCGGGATCGCGAAGGACAGGCCGATGGAGCCGCCGCTGCGGGTAAAGATCTGCGAGTTCACTCCCACCACTTCACCGTCGAGGTTGAACAGCGGGCCGCCGCTGTTACCGGGGTTGATCGCTACATCGGTCTGGATAAAGGGCACATAGTTCTCGCCGTTTTCGGTGGGCAGGCTGCGGCCCTTGGCGCTGACGATACCCGCAGTGACCGAGTAGTCGAGCCCAAAGGGAGAGCCTATAGCCAGCACCCATTCGCCAACCTCAAGCTCCTCAGGCCCGGAGAGCTTCAGCACCGGCAGGTCATCGGCCTCCACTTTCAACAGCGCCAGGTCCGAGCGCTCGTCGAGGCCGACAATCTCCGCCTCGTACTCGGTGCGGTCGGTCAGCCGCACGATAACCTGGTCGGCGCCGGCCACCACATGGTTGTTGGTGACGATGTAGCCATCCTTGCTGATGATGAAACCGGAGCCCATGCCCTGCCGCGGCAACTGCGGAGGCGGTCCGCCCTGGCCCTCAAAGAAGCGACGCAGGTACTCGGGAATTTCCGGGATCTCTGAGTGATAGGAGTCGTTGCCCGGGGCAAACTCCACGAGGATCTTCACCACCGCCGGCGTATTCTCACGCACGATGGTCTTGAAATCGGGCAGCTCGGCCGCCCGCGTGGAGCCGGCGGCAAATCCGACCAGCACCAGGGCGAGGGCCAGCTGGGCAAAACGATTGATCAGGGTGTGCATTCGTACCTCTCGAATACTCTTAAATACGTTGAAAAATGCTTCCGCAGTCCAGGCTTGACGTGGTGGCGGGCGCGTCCGAGCTGCTATCAGCTGCGAGCGCCGGCGGGACCCAGCAGTCGCGGGTGCAGGCGGCTGTCATTGCGCTGGAACCAGGCGTGCAACCTGACCAGCGCTACGCCGAGCGCAAAACCCACCGCGGCTCCCAGCACCGTGTCCAGGTCCGAGGCCGCCGGTACCAGGCCCGCAAAGATGCCGGCCACGATCAGCGTGCACAGCAGTGGCACGATGTATACGACAAAAGAGCTGCTGACGATGACATGTTCGGGAATGGCGATGCTGACCTCGTCGTCTACCTGGAAGCGCCCCTCGGGAAACGCCGAGGACGAGACTTTCAGCAGGTTGCGATGGCCGTCGTACATGCGATTGAGAATGCCGTGCCCACAGCCCTTGGCGGCGGAACAGCTCCCGCAGGTAGAGCGGCGGATGGTTTCTACCCAGAGCGACCCGGGCTCCACCGCAATGACGCGACCGGTTTCAGTCAACATGTCGGTATTCTATCCCAATTCGCCGGGCGTGCCCGCTGCTGTCCAGCGGCCAGGCTGTGGCTATTCCGCCGGTACGCTGGCCTGTTCGACCCATACCAACGAGTCTGCGACCCGACGCGCGGTGTTTACCGGCACTTCGCCCAGCACGGTCACCAGCACCGGTCGGCCGGACAGCTGCATCCCGCGGGTGTAGGCCGTGGTCCCGCCGCGCCGCGCCAGGCCCGCGCCGGGTTCGCTGAAGCGGGGGGCAGGCTCTACAAATACCGAGAAAATTGCCAGCCCGTCGGTAAAGGACTTGTTGTGGCTGGTGCTCTCCACCGCATCTGTCAGCATGAAGCCGCGCGGCAGCCAGGCCGCGTTCCAGGCCGGGGTGTTGTTAGGGGCCGGTGGCCGCCTGGCGCCGTGGCTGTGGCCTGCCTCGTGCAAGAGGTCAACCCGGGTACCGTCCATTTCCACTTCGCCGATCTCGATGGCGGCAAACTGAAAACGCTCCAGCACCCGCCCATCCTGTGCCACCGTCTGGGTCTTGAGCAGCAGACCGGTATCGCGGTCGAGGGCCAGCTGGTAGCCGTAGCGGTAAATGTCGCGGGGCAACACGTTGATGACGACAGCATCGCGACCGGCGATGCGACTCTTGCCGGCAACCTGCAGCTGGTAATAGCCTCCCACGCCACACTCGCCGGCACCGGAGTGATAGAGATCACCGATCCGCACCAGGCGGTGGCCAGGATGTATACAATCCAGTGGATGCTCGGTGCGCATAACGCGTGCACCGCTACCGGTCAGGTGGGTGACCTGCTCCCGCTCAAGGTTGCCGGCCACCGAGTGGGAGATGCGCATGGATTGCACCGCTGCACCGTGCTGGTAGGTGAACACACCCTGGTAGCTGGTTTCCCGCAGGCTGCGTGACATCTTGTCGAGCCAGCGCAGCGCTTCCTGATCCGCGGCCGGGCACTCGGCCTGAGCCGAGACAGACGCCGAGCTCGCTGCGACAAACAGTGCTGCAAGTACGAGTGTGCGCAAGCCCTAGTCCTCGGTGCTGAACGTGGCAACGCGGGCATAGGGCATCATGCCCTGCGGTGCGTTGAGCGAGGCTTCATCGGCGTGTTCCAACATGTAGCGTTCGAGACGCTCACGGGCGATAGCGTCGTAGTCTGTGCTCGGCGCGGCCTCGCGGGCCGGTGCCACAGGGCGTGTCGCCGCGGGCGCCTGAGTGGCATACCCGGCCAGCGTGGCACGTCCGCCCAGCACTGTCACCGCGCCGGAGGGGGCGAGACGGTCGTTTCCAGCCGCGACCACAGGCGCGCCTGCCACCGGCTGGTCCTGGCTGCCGTAGAACTGGCTACCCACCAGTACCACGGCGAAGACCGACGCGGCCACGGCGAAACTCGCCACCGGGCGCAATATTCGCTGCCAGCTGGCCACCGGTTGGATATCGTCGGGAATCTCGGTCGGGGTCGGTTGGGCGCTGTAGGTGGGTTCCTGTTCAATGGCCGCCATGATGCGACCGGACAGGTCGATATCCGTGACCATTGGCCCGGACTGCAGTCCATGACTGGCGGCATGAAAGCGGCGCCAGGTAGTGCGCAGCGACGGGTCCTGGACATTGTCCAGCAGCTGGTCCAGCGACGCAGGCTCGGCTTCCCCGTCCATCAGTGCGGACAGGGATTCGCCAAATTCACTGCTGTCGGAGAGATCGGCAGGCTGAGCTCCCTGGGTCGACTCCTGCTCAATCGCCGCCATGATGCGGCCCGACAGGTCGGTAGCTGTCACCAGCGGACCCGGCTGCAGGCCGTGGCTGGCGGTATGGAAGCGTCGCCAGGTGTCGCGCAGCGACTCGTCCTGGATATTGTCCAGCACCTGATCCAGCAGCGCAGCATCGGCTTCCCCGTCCATCAGGGCAGACAGTGACTCACCTAACTCGCTGTCGTCGGGGAGAGCGGCAGGCTGGTTACCGTGGGCCGGCTCCTGCTCTATCGCCGCCATGATGCGGCCCGACAGATCGGTAGCTGTCTCCAATGCACCCGGCTGCAGTCCGTGGCTGGCGGCGTGGAAGCGTCGCCAGGTGTCGCGCAGCGACTCGTCCTGGACATTGTCCAGCACCTGTTGAAGTGCCTGGTCGTCGGCTTCCCCGTCCATCAGGGCCGACAGCGCTTCGCCAAGCTCTTTGTTCACTCAAGACCTCCCAGATCTCACCTTACTCTCAATGCCAGCGCTCTGCCGACACTATGCCAGCGCTCTGCCGGTACCTCGCCTCTGACGGGCGGGGCTACATTCCTATGCCGCTGCAGTGTCAGCTATGCATAAGGTGCGTTTTCGCCGTCTACCTGCGCTCGCACTTTCTTGTCTATGGCCTCCCTGGCCCGGAAAATCCTCGACCGTACCGTCCCCACGGGGCAGTCCATGATCTCCGCGATCTCCTCGTAACTGAGACCATCAAATTCACGTAAAGTTACCGCAGTTCGCAGGTCATCGGGCAAATCGCTTATCGCCTGCTTGACCACCTCGCCCAGCTCGCGGCTGAACAACATGTTCTCCGGGTTTTCCATGTCCCGGAGCGCGCCACCGTTTTCGAAATGCTCGGCGTCCTCGATCTCCACATCGCTGCCTGGCGGACGCCGGCCGCGTGCCACCAGGTGATTCTTTGCGGTATTGATCGCTATCCGGTAAAGCCAGGTATAGAAGGCACTGTCACCGCGAAAACGCGGCAGGGCCCGGTAGGCCTTGATAAAGGCCTCCTGGGTAACGTCCTGCACCTCATAGCTATCGTGTACATAGCGCGACACCAGCCCCAGGATCTTCGGCTGGTACTTCAATACCAGAAGATCAAAGGCACGCTTGTCTCCCGCTTGTACGCGTTCTACCAACTGCTGGTCTGTTGCGGCCGAAGCCAATCGTGCCCCCTTATCCTGCCACTGTGATCACAGGAAAATAAAAAAGTTCCTTTCGATTATCCGCTGCGTATTATGAGCGATCGGACTGCTCCAGCAGGTAACCGGCCCTCGCAGGCTGACGTACCGCCAAAGCGGCTTAAAATACACCAATTCCAACCCCTAAACAGCCCCGGAACCCATGCCCCAGCGCTACCAGCACGACGTCCTCATCATTGGCAGTGGAGCCGCCGGCCTGTCACTGGCCCTGCGCCTGCCAACATCCCTGTCTATCGCTGTGCTCAGCAAGGGCGAACTGACCCAGGGTTCCACATTCTGGGCCCAGGGCGGCATGGCGGCGGTGCTGGACAAGGACGACACGGTGGAATCCCACGTCGAGGACACCATGATCGCCGGGGTCGGCCTGTGCCACCGGGACGTGGTGGAGTTCGTCGTCAGCCAGGGAGCCGAGGTGGTCGAGTGGCTGGTAAGCCAGGGGGTGGAGTTCGACCGGCGTGAAACTCCCAAGCACAGTGAATACCACCTCACCATGGAAGGCGGGCACAGCCACCGGCGCGTGATCCACGCTGCCGACGCCACCGGCCGCGCCATCTCCGAGGTGCTGGTGGAGAAGACCCTGGCGCGTGACAACGTGGAAATCTTCACCGACGGCGTGGCTGTGGACCTGGTCACCGCTGACGGTCGTTGCCGGGGCGCCTACGTGCTCGATCGCGACAGCGGTGAGGTCAACCTTTTCCAGGCACGCTTCGTGGTGCTGGCCACTGGCGGTGCCAGCAAGGCCTACCTGTATACTACCAATCCAGATGGCGCCAGCGGCGACGGCATCGCCATTGCCTGGCGGGCCGGCTGCCGGGTGGCCAACATGGAATTCAACCAGTTCCACCCCACCTGCCTGTACCACCCTCGCGCCAAGTCGTTCCTGATCACCGAGGCCCTGCGCGGCGAAGGCGGCCGCCTGCAGCTCCCCGACGGCACCCGTTTCATGGAACGCTTCGACGAACGCGGCGAGCTGGCGCCCCGGGACGTGGTCGCCCGGGCCATCGACCACGAAATGAAGCGCACCGGTAGCGATTGTGTCTACCTGGACATCAGCCACCAGCCGGCACGCTTCCTGCAGTCACACTTCCCTACCGTGCATCGGCGCTGCCTGGATTTCGGCATCGACATCACCCGCGAACCGATCCCGGTGGTGCCCGCCGCTCACTACACCTGCGGCGGGGTGCTGGTGGACAAGCGCGGCCAGACCGACCTTCCGGGTCTGTATGCCATTGGTGAAACCGCCTGCACCGGCCTGCACGGGGCCAACCGTATGGCCAGCAATTCCCTGTTGGAATGCCTGGTCTATGCGCGCGCCGCTGCCGGAGACATCATTGCGCAGATGGACGATGCGCCGGCACCGGTCGCGGTCCCGGACTGGGACGAAAGCCAGGTCACCGACTCCGACGAGGATGTGGTGATCTCACACAACTGGGACGAAGTGCGGCGCTTCATGTGGGACTACGTCGGCATCGTGCGCACCGACAAGCGACTGGCGCGCGCCCGCCACCGCATCGATCTGCTGCAGGAAGAGATCAAGGAGTACTACAGCAATTACAAGGTCAGCAACGACCTGCTCGAACTGCGCAACCTGGCCACCGTCGCAGAGCTGATGATCAACTGTGCCATCGCCAGGCGCGAAAGCCGCGGCCTGCACTACACCCTGGACTACCCGGAGCTGGACCCCGAGGCCGGTGACACCGTACTAACGCCCAACGGCTCCCTCGCCCAGAGCCAGGCCCAGACCAAGGCGTAAGCGACGCCAGCCCTCGCGGGAGTAATGCGCGCTGCACAGCAGCAGTCGGTAGCGCTGCCCCGCGACCTCCACCCGGGCAGCCAGCAGGCCAGCTGCACTATAGACACTGATCACGCTGGCCTGGTCGCCGCGGTCGCTGAACCAGGCCCGTCCATCAAACAACAACACCAGGCCGTTTACCTGCTGCGTAAATAGCCGCCTCACAAGGCCCACGGCCAGCACGGTCAGCAGCGCAATTCCAATAACAGTTACCGACTGGGCAAAAGCGTGACGACCGGACCAGTCACCGGCAAACAGCGCATACGAGCAAGTGGGCAGTGCCAGCACCAGCATTGCCAGGCTCAGGCAACGGGCCGATGCCCTGCCCTCAATTCGGGCGGTGGGTAAACGCCAGGACGGTGTCGACAATCTTGGCCAGCTCGGCGTCTTCCGGCCGCAGGCGACCCAGGAACCAGCCAAACAGCTCCTGGTCCTCGCACTCCAGCAGGGCGCGGTAGCGGGCCTGGTCTTCGCTTGAGAGCTCGCGGTAGGCGTCCCTTACGAAGGGCTCAAGCACAAGGTCGAGTTCCAGCATGCCGCGCCGGCTGGCCCAGATGACGCGATTGTATTCGAGGTCAGAATCCATGCGCGCAAGTATAAGAGCTGACAGGACCCAAAGCAGCACCTATCATAGCCGGCGTGACAACCTACCTGGCCAAACTCCCCCACCGCGCGGTACTCGAATTCGAAGGCCCCGATACCCGGAAGTTCCTGCAGGGCCAGACCACATGCGATCTGGAACACCTGGCGCCGACTCACAGCCTGGTGGGAGCGTACTGCAATCCCCAGGGCCGCATGGTCTGCGATTTCCGACTGCTGGAGCTGGACGGCGAGCGCCTGCTGATGGTGCTGGAGGCCGACAGTCGGCAGGCGGCGGCAGACACTTTCGGCAAGTACATCGTGTTCTCCAAGGCAAGCCTGCGCGACGCCACCGACGATTGGTGCCACTACGCCCTGTGGGGTACGGAAGCCGCGACACTCGCGGGCAGTGCGACTGCTGGCGCGGGTAGCGCCTGGCGCCAGGGCGATGAGCTCTGGGTTGCCTCGGAGGTCCCGAACGCCTTCGAAGTGTGCCTGCCCGCAGCCGGCGCAGCGGACTTCGAGGCGCGCCTTGATGGGGCCACGCGGGCCGACGGCGAACAGTTCCGGCTTCAGGAAATTCGCGCCGGCATTGGTCACGTAACCGGGGCCAGCTCCGGCAGCTTCCTGCCACAACAGCTCAACTACCAGGCCGTGGACCGGATCAACTTCACCAAGGGCTGCTATACCGGGCAGGAAGTGGTGGCGCGCATGCACTACCGCGGCCAGGTAAAGCGCCCCATGGCGCTGGCATCCACCACCTATAGCGGCGAAGTAAATGCCGGGGACCCGCTGACTTCAGCGGGCAGCGACAAGACTGTGGGCAACGTGGTCAATGCTGCCAGGGCAGACGACGGCGAATTGTGGTTGCTGGCCTCGATAACCCGCGATGCCCGGGCGGCAGGCGCTGAGCTGGACGGCAGCGCACTGGCGTTTCACAGCCTGCCCTATGCGCTCGACGAGGGCTGATCCGGCAGGCGCCAGTCCACCGGCTCGCGCCCGTGTTCCTGGAGATAGGTGTTGGCCTGGCTGAAGTGAGCGCAGCCAAAGAAGCCGCGGTGTGCACTCAGGGGTGACGGATGCGGCGCACGCAGCACACAGTGGCGCCGGGTATCGATGACCGCTCCCTTGCGCTGGGCGTAGGAACCCCACAGCATGAACACCACGTGCTCGCACTCGCGGTTGACGATCTCGATGGCCCGGTCAGTGAACTGCTCCCAGCCCTTGCCCTGGTGGGAAGCGGCATTGCCCCGCTCCACGCTCAGCACACTGTTTAACAACAATACACCCTGGTCGGCCCAGTGAGTCAGGCAACCGTGAGCGGCCACCGGAATACCCAGGTCCTGCTGCAGCTCTTTGTAGATGTTGACCAGGGAAGGCGGCAGCGCCACCCCGGGTCGCACCGAGAAACACAGGCCGTGGGCCTGGCGAGGGCCGTGGTAGGGATCCTGGCCGAGGATCACCACCCGCACCTCATCAAGGGGTGTGTGGTTGAAGGCGGCAAACATTTCCTTCCCCGGCGGGAAGATCACCTTACCGGCGTCCTTTTCCTCGCGCAGGAAACGCTTCAGGGACTGCATGTAGGGAAGCTGGAACTCGTCGCTCAACTGGGCCAGCCAGCTGGCCTCCAGTTGGATTTCTGCCTGGGACAAGACTCAGCCCCGGTCGCTGCCGATCAGGCTGTTGCGCAGCAGTTGCGGGCGCTTTTTGCCACCATCATCCTGGCGCCGTTCGTAGCGTGCCGCCGGGGTGTTCACCACCGGCGCCAGCGGCGCCGCTTGCAGTGCCGTTTCCCGGCGTTCGGCAGGCGCCGGTTGGTAGCGGGTATCGCGCAGCCAGGGCTCACGCCCGATGCCGCGCAGGAAGTTTTCAATGTCCTCCAGCGGCCATTCCTGGCCGTGGGCAGCACCGGCGGCACGGGTAATGGTTTCGTTCATCAGTGTGCCGCCGAGGTCGTTGCAACCGGCCTCGAGGCAGGCCGCCACGCCGGCCTCGCCCATCTTCACCCAGGAGGCCTGGATATTCTCAATGAACGGGTAAAGCGCCAGCCTCGCCACAGCGTGTACCAGGATCGCTTCCCGGAAGGTCGGCCCCTTGCGGGCCCTGCCCTTGAGGTACATCGGCGCTTCCATGTGCACGAAGGGCAGCGGCACAAATTCGGTGAAGCCACCGGTGCGCTGTTGCAGGGCGCGCAGGCGTAGCAGGTGGCGCGCCCAGTGCCGGGGTTGTTCGACGTGGCCGTACATGATGGTCGCTGTGGTGCGGAAACCGACAGCATGTGCCGCTTCCATCACCGCCAGCCACTGCTCGGTATTGATCTTGTCCGGGCAGATGACTGAGCGCACCTCGTCGTCCAGGATCTCCGCCGCGGTGCCGGGTAGCGTTCCCAGCCCCGCCTCCTTCAATGCCCGCAGGTAATCTTCCAGGGACATGTCCAGGGTGTGGGCGCCCTGCCAGACTTCCAGCGGCGAGAACGCGTGCACATGCATTTCCGGCGTTGCCTGCTTTACCGTGGCGAGAATGTCCAGGTAGGTCTGGCCGGTGTACTCCGGGTGGATACCCCCCTGCATGCAAACCTCGGTGGCACCCCGCGCCCAGGCCTCGCTACAGCGCCGCGCGATTTCTTCCGCGTCCAGGTCGTAGGGGCGCCCGCGCAGGTTCTCGCTGAGCTTGCCCTTGGAGAAGGCGCAGAACTGGCACTTGAAATAGCAGATATTGGTGTAGTTGATGTTGCGGTTTATCGCGAAGGAAACACGATCTCCGTGTAGCTCGCGGCGCAGCTCATCAGCCGCCCGGCACACCCAGGCGAACTCGGGGCCGCGCGCGCGAAACAGGCGCTCGACATCGGCCTCGTTCAGTTCCGCGCCAGCCCGACAGCGCTCGACAATCTCCCGAAGGACGGGGTCGACCTCGCTGTCGTCGGGTACCCTGCGAAGCTGCCCCAGCACCTCGGCCGGCGGCTCCATCTCTGCACCCGGACACCAGTCGTCGGTGCGCGCCAGTCCCTCTGCATCAGAGTGCCGCAGGACGGCATCGCGTACCGCTTCATCCAGCCATACCCGCGGCTCAGTGGCGTAGCGGGGATACAGGGTCAGCCGCGGCGTAAGCACTTTGCCGGCGGCCGCGGTCTCCGCCGCCAGCTTGTCCAGGTGCGGCCAGGGCGCCTCCGGATTCACGAAGTCCGGGGTCACTGGTGAGACGCCACCCCAGTCGTTGATGCCCGCGTCTACGATCTGCGGCAACACCCCCGGGCTCAGGTTGGGGGGCGCCTGGATATTCATCTCCGGCCCGAACAGGATGCGCGCCACGGCAATGGTCCACAGCAAATCCTCGAGGTCCGGCTCTGGCGCCTGGGCCATCAGCGTGCCGGGCTTGGCGCGAAAATTCTGGATGATGACTTCCTGCAGCTGGCCGTGCCGACGATGGCTGGCGCGCAATGCCAGCAGCGACTCAATGCGCTCGCGGCGGGTCTCGCCGATGCCAATGAGAATGCCCGACGTGAACGGTACATTCAGGCGACCGGCCCGCTCGATTGTTTCCAGCCTGCGGGCGGGCGCCTTGTCCGGGGAGCCGTAGTGCGGCATACCCTTCTCGCAAAGTCGTTCCGAGGCGGATTCGAGCATAATACCCATGGACGCCGACACGGCACGCAGCGCCAGCATTTCCTCGTCATCCATGCAGCCGGCATTGATATGCGGCAGCACACCGGTTTCCTCCAGCACCCGGCCGGCAACAACCGTGAGGTATTCCAGCGTCGACGCAAAGCCCATTTCTGCCAGTGCGTCGCGGGCCGCCTTGTAGCGCAGTTCGGGTCGCTCACCCAGTGTGAACAGGGCTTCCTGGCAGCCCAGCTTCCCGGCAGCGCGCACCTGGTCCAGCACCTCGTCTATGGGCATATAGGCCTGCGGAATGTGCCTTGGCGTCTGCGCGAAGGTGCAGTAATGGCAGACGTCGCGACACAGGTGGGTCAGCGGGATGAAACCCTTGCGCGAATAGGTGACCAGGCTGCCGTGGCCGCGGTCACGGAGCTCCGCGGCGGCCGCTGCCAGCCTTGCGGTGTCATCAAACTCCGCCAGCTCCAGGGCGGCCTCATAGTCCGGCGGTGAGGCCAACCAGGACTGCAGCAGTGCATCCGCGGCAAGATCTTCGTAACCAGTCATCGCGCATCCCGGCTATTGGCGGTATAGAGGTCCGACAGGGCCGCCAGCCGGCGGGTGATTTCAGAGCGGGACAGGAAAGCCCGCGTGTGCCGACCCGTGCGGGTTGCAGCGGGATCAGCCTGTAAGCGGTACCAGGCATCGATCAGGTCTGCGGGCTGATCGATATCCAGCGCCGCATCGGGCATCTGCTGCTCATCAACAACGAGGTCCTGCTGTTCCGCAGCGACCCGGTGGGCATCGAAACTACCGGAGCCATAATGGAAGGCAGGAAGCCGGTCGCTGCGCGCCAGCAGTATGTTGGTGCCATCCCGGCGACGGTCGGGCACCAGCAACAGGTCCGCGGGTTCAGACGCGAACCGGGTAACCAGGCTGTCGACATCGGAAGCCCGCAACAGCGGCAAGTCGCTGTGCACCACCATCACCTGCTCGATACCGCGCTGACGCAGGGTTTCGCAACCGGCAGCGACTACCGCGTTGAGTCCGCTGGCGCCCAGCTCCGCCTCCGGTAGCCAATCGACACCGTACTTTGCGGCCAGCATGTCAGCGCCGGGATCATCGGACACCAGCAGCACCCCGGCGATGTGCTCAGCGCTGGTCAGTGCGTCCAGTACATCTTCCGCCATGGCCTGGGCCAGGGCGCGGCGCTCGTGGGAGGCCAGCACGCCGCCCAGCCGGGTCTTGGCCTGCACCAGGTCCTTGATTGGCAATAGCGCCCAGCACGCGCTCACGGCTTGGCATCCTCCGCATGGGAGAGCAACACGCGCGCCAGCTGCTCGCGATCTTCCAGGGACTTCATTACCGTGGGCGCCGTCATTACCTGCATTCCCGGCTCATCAATCGTGCCTGCCAGTGTAGCGTCAGAATCGTCCATGACAAAAGTATCCACCAGGCCGCGGTAGTGAGCTGCCACCGAGGCGGCGCTTACCGGCAGGCCCAGCTCGGCCATCATTTTGGCCGCCGGCCCCTTCAGCGCCCGGTCGCCGACAATCGGGGATACCGCATAGACAGGTGCCGCGCAGGACGCCAGCGCATCGCGCACAGCGGGCAGGCCTAGAATCGGATCGACGCTGACGAAGGGATTGGACGGGCAGATCACCACCAGGCCGAGCTCCGGGTCCGCCAGCAGCTCCATGAACTGCGCCTGAGGGCGCGCCAGCTGCTGGCCTTCAAAACGAAAACCGCGCACCGCCGGCCGGCACTGTTCGCGCACGAAATAGTGCTGGAATGGCAGTTCGCCGTCCTCACAGTCAACCAGGGTTCGCACCGGGTCATCGGACATGGGCAGTAGCGTTACCGCCACCTGCAGTGCATCACACAGCCGCGCGGTCACCTCGGTGAGGCTCAGCCCCTCGCGCAGCAGGCTGCTGCGCAGGATATGGGTGGCGAGGTCGCGATCGCCGAGCTGGAACCAGCGTTCACCGCCGAGGCGGTCGAGGGCATCGAGGCATTGCCAGCTTTCCCCCGCCAGCCCCCAGCCCCGCTCGCTGTCGTTGATGCCCGCCAGGGTATACATGACGGTGTCGAGGTCGGGAGCTATATAAAAGCCGAGGTGTTCGAAATCGTCGGCGGTATTGGCCACCACGGTAAGCGCGTCCACTGGCAGCACCCGGGCCAGCCCCAGGGCCAGCTTGGCGCCACCAACGCCGCCGGAGAGGGCCAGCACCTTCACCGCTTTGCTGTCTCCAGTGCGGGTGAGGCCATCAGCGGAACATATCCATTTCCCGGGGCCTCAGCAGGGCCGCGGAGCCCTGCTCCGAGGCCTGCCAGCGGGCGCCGCGGATCACTACTGCGGGACAGCCCTGGTCGGCCTGCCCCATCAGCAGCGAAGCGGCCGCGGCCATTTCATCAGCCACCGCTACCTCGGTGACTTCCAGCGGCCGCCCGAACAGGTCCAGCCGGCCGACCTGGTCTTCCACCGGCTCGATGCCACTGCAGCCCAGCGCAAAGCCCTCGGTGCCCTGGCGCCAGGCGCGGCCGGCGCTGTCGTTAATGATCACCGCCAGTCCAGGCTGGAAAGCTGCCTCCAGGGCTGCGCGCAAGGCGGCGGCGCTGGAGTCGGGATCCTCGGGTAGCAGCAGCACGGCGGGGTCGTCCGCGCCGGGCAGGTTGGAGCGATCGATGCCGGCATTGGCGTGCACGTAGCCAAGTCGATGCTCGACAATTATGACGCCGGGGCGCACTCGCAGCACCTCCCGGGATTCATCGAGAATAAGCTGCGCCAGAGCAGGCTCCTTGTCGGCCTGCTGCGCCAGTTCCCTGGCCTGGTCGCCGACCTCCACCTGCGACAGCGTCACGTAGCGCCCCTCGGCCTTGCTGACCACTTTCTGCGCCAGCACCAGAACGTCGCCGGCTGCAAGCCGGATGTCGGCGTCCGCCAGGGCAGCGAGCACCACCGCCGCAAGGTCGTCCCCCGGTTCTACCAGGGGAAAGGGAAGTACCGGTACAAGCTGTACCGACGCGATCATTCAGCGCTATCCGGTCCCGTAATGGAGATGCCGGCGTGGCATTTGTACTGGCGGTTGATGGTAATCAGCACCGAGGTCAGTGCCTCGGCGGCTGCGGCATTGGCAATGGGCCCGGCATGGAAGCCGCGCATTCCTGCCGCCTCCACCAGGTCGATCACCTGGCCGCGGGCTTCCTTGTTGTCGCCGGTCACCAGCACATCGCACTCGATGCCGTGTCCTTCCTGCAGGTGGTGGGCCGCCACGTTCTGGAAAGCGGACACTACCTGCACGGATTCACCGAGCAGGTCCTGGGCAATCTGGCCGGCGGAACCGCCTTCCGGCAGCTGCACCCGGCCCACCTTTGGCGGTACCAGCGGCACGGTGACGTCGACCAGGATCTTGCCGTCAAGGGCACCCTTTACATGCTCGAGGGTGCTGACCTGGTGTGCGAAAGGAACAGTCAGGGTGACAATCTGGGCGGCCTCGGCCGCTGCCAGGTTTTCCATCGCTTCCACCGACACTTCAGCGACCCCGCGCTCGGCCATGACCTCGTGCAGGTCGGCCACTGCGGCTTCCGCTTTCTCCTGGGTGCGCGAGCCGATAATCACCCGATAGCCGGCCTGGGCCCAGCGCCGCGCCAGCCCGGTGCCGAGATCACCAGTGCCCCCCAGTATTGCCAGTACTGGCAGCGATTCGTTCGTCATAGGTCGTTCCTCTGAAGTGCGCTCCCGCCGGGCGGGAGGCTTGTTGATTGCCTGGATATTGGAACCCCGCCTCGGGCGGGGGTAGGATTGTGCTCCGGCATATTATGTAACTCCCCCCACCATAACAAGCCGTGGGGGAGGCGCTGGCCAGCCAGATGGAAGGCGCCAGCAGACGGCAATGGACGTGCAAAGGACTCAGCCTATGGACAAACCCCTGGACCTCAGCGGCAAGGTAGCGATTGTCACCGGCGGCGCCCGGGGTGTGGGTCGCGGCATCAGCGAGCGCCTGCTGGCCGCCGGCGCCGAGGTGCATATCTGCGGTCGCAACCAACCGGAAACACTGCCGGCCAGTGACGGTCACCAGGCCCGCTTCCACGGCTGCGATGTACGCGATGCCGAACAGGTGGACAGTTTCGTCAACGCCGTGGTGGCAGCCGCCGGGAGGCTGGATATCCTGGTGAACAATGCTGGCGGCGCCCCGGCGACGGACGCGGCCAGTGCCTCACCACGGTTTTCCGAAGCCATCATCGGGCTCAACCTGCTGGCGCCGCTGCTGGTCGCCCAGGCCGCCAACCGGGCCATGCAAAGCCAGGAGTCGGGCGGCAGCATTATCAACATCGCCAGCGTCAGCGCTGTTAGACCCTCGCCAGGTACGGCAGCCTACGGCGCCGCCAAGTCCGGTCTCGTCAACCTCGGGACCTCGCTGGCCGTCGAATGGGCGCCGCGAGTCAGGGTCAACACCATCATCTGCGGCCTGGTGCTGACCGAGCAGGCGCATCTGCACTATGGCGACGACGAGGGCGTGGCCCGGGTCGCAAACACCATTCCACTGGGCAGGCTCGCGGAACCGGGCGACATCGGCAACGCCTGCCTGTTCCTGGCCTCCAGTCTCGCCAGCTATATCAGCGGTGCCAGCCTGCTGGTGCACGGCGGCGGTGAAAAACCGGCCTTTCTCGACGCCGCCAATCCCGCGCAGCCCTGAGTCACAAAGGCCCTGCAGCGAGCCGCAACGGTTTGTCACCCCTGCTATTGATCAGGTTATACTCAGGGCGCTACGTGCGGTCGGGACCACACGGAAGTGTGGCGGTTTCTGCGCGACCTGCTGGCCGCAGCGGTAAAGCCGTGACCGAATATGCCGATGAAAGCCGAGAAAGCCGTGAAGGCAACCATCAAGAATAAGGTTAAACATGTCGCAAGCTGAGGTACTGCCGGAGTCGCACCCGGCGGAGCTCCACCTGGAAGGCGGGGCGAGCTACGCAGGCGAGGTGAGCAAGCTGCTGGAATTCGGCTTGCTACTGAGCCAGGCCCACCGCGTCGGCAACCAGCAAGGCGACGATAAGCTCGCGGTACCTGTGGGCGCGCGCGCCCTCCTGAAAATCAATGATGCCTACGATGATGACGGCAGCCGGCTGGAGATCCCGGTCTCGATCAGTTCCGGCAGTGGTACTGACATCAAGCTTGAGTACCGTTCCCACGACAGCGAGTTTGCGGCACGCATTCGTCGCCTGCTGCTACCCGACGAGGCCCGCAGCCTGGCGGACTCAAGAGCCCACCTGCAGGACTTCAGGGAACGGGCCCTGCGCCAGCTTGACCGCCTGATCGACACATTCATTCTCGACGCCGCCGATCGCATGATGGATCTCGCTTCCCAGTCGGGTAACCGCGAGCGCCAGGACGACCTGTACGAGGCCATGAACATTCTGCGGCGCAGTCACAGGGACATGCTCGGGTCTTTCGGCAGCCAGATCAGTGCCTTCTTTGATGAACCGCTGCTGCCGGAACGCCAGCAGGACGGGAGTATCGATGAAGTGGCTTTCGACGAGCTCGATCTTGTCGACATCCAGGTGTTCGAGGATTCACTGACCATCGACCGCATCGTCAGCAGTGCCCAGAGCAAGCTCGGCCTGCCCATGGAAGCGCTGACTATCCGCTATGCCGACATGTGCGACATCGAGCCGCTGGACACGCGGCTACCGGTGCACGTGGCACAACTCGCCGCCGCTTTTCGTGAAGTTGTGGTCGATGGCGGTATATCCACCAGTGTCATGTCCGATCTCTACAAGTTCTTCGACAGCGGTCTCGTCACGAATCTGGACTCCTACTACAAGAGCCTGAATACCTTCCTGCGAGATCGCGGGGTAAAGCCCGAAATCGACGAGGATCTCGAGAAGCACGGTTCCCTGTTCGAGCGTATCCGCAAGCAGCGTGCCAAACCGGTACCGAAACCCAAGCCACCGCCCGCACCAGCCCCTGACCTGCCCGTCGAGGACGAAGCCGCGGAACTGCTGGCCGCTGCCCAGGAGGCCGGTCTGGCACCGGCCGACAACAAGGGCCTGGCGGCGCCCCCGCCAGCACCCAAAGGTGCCGCAAGCCGCCACTTCGACACACCCACCCTGTATCGCTCGGTGATCGATGCCCTGAATTTCCGACGCGCGGCGCCGGTGGAAAGCGGCGGCACACTGGCCGGCACCGCGGGCACTGGAACCGGCAGCGGCGGGCCGCCCGCCACCTCCAATGCCCTGGCCAATGTGCTGTCCGAATTGCAGGCCAATGCCGAAGCACGTTCGGAACTTCGCGAGCAGCGCTCGGTGCGCCAGTACCTGGCGGATCGCCAGGGCAGCATTGCCGGGCTGGAGGGCACCGACGGCTTCGAACAGGACAGCGTCAACCAGCTGGACCTTGTGGACAACCTGTTCTCGGACATCTCCGTCGAAATCGACGTAGAACCTGACCTGCGCCCGATCGTCGGCGACCTGCAGATCCCGCTGGCCAAGTTGGCGCTGCTGGAGCCCCAGTTCTTCGCCGACAAGGCGCACCCGGCCCGCGGCGTAATCGACAAAGTCACCCAGCTCGCAAACTCCAGCAATTACCCGAACCGGGCCCTGGAGACCAAGGTTTCGGCGATCATCGACAACATCGTCCAGAACTACCAGACCAACAGCGAGGTATTCGCTAGCGCGCTGACCGAACTGGACAGCCTGTCCGAGCAGCAGAAGAAAGCCCTGGAGCGCAATGTCGAGCGCGTGGTCAAGACCCAGGATGGCCAGGAAAAACTGCGCAAAGCCGAAAAGGCCGTCGATAAAGTACTGCGCACCCGACTGCGGGCGCCGCAGGCACCCAAGCCGCTGGTAGAGCTGGTGGACAAGGGCTGGCGCGACCTGCTCAAGCTCACCTTCGTCAAACAGGGCCCCAACAGTCGCGCCTGGAAGGACTACGTCAAAACCCTGGACCTGCTGTCACTGTGGCTGATGCAGAAAAAACAGGGCGAAGCCGAAGATGAACAGGTACAGGTAGAGCGCGCGCTGGAGGCAGAACCCCTGCTGGACATGGTGAGCCAGCAGATCTCCGAGGCACTGCCAACCCACATGGAGCACGAACCGGTACTCGAGAACCTGAGGGAGGTACTGGCTGGCCGTGCCGAACTCGAGTACACGACGGTAGAGCCGCCGAGCGAGGCGGACGAGCGCGACCCCGAGAAGATACGAGAAAAGGTCGAGACACTGCCGCGCCTGCGTCGCTGGATAAAGCGGGTGGAAGACCTCGAGCGCGGCACCTGGCTGACTTACCGCGACCCCCAGGGAGCGAAGCGCCGTATGCAGCTGGCCTGGATCAGCGAAGACGGCGACCGCTTCATATTTGTGAACGAACGCGGCCAGAAAGTCGCGGATGTAAGCGGCGTCGAACTGGCCCGCCAGCTCTCCAAGGGCGTCAAGCCGCCAACGCCCAGCGAGGAGCTACCGCTGGTCGACCAGTCGATGTACAAGACCCTCGAGCACGTACAGCGCTCACTCAGCTTCGACAAGAACCACGACAGTCTCACGAGCCTCATCAACCGCGACTCGTTCCTGGAGCAGCTTGAAAAAGCGCTGCAGCATGCCAAAAGCAAGCACGCTTCCCACGCGCTGCTGTATATCGACATCGACAAGTTCGGCCTGGTCAACGATGTTTACGACCAGGCCACGGGAGACCAGATTCTCATCGAGTTCGGCAAATTGCTGGCCCAGCAACACGATCGCAAGGTGCTATCGGCACGACTGGAAGGCGATCGCTTCACGGTATTGCTGCTGGATCGCACCATGGAGCAGGCCATCGCCCATGCCGAGGGCATACGCGGTGATATCGAAGTAAGCCCGGTCCAGGTCAACAACGACAAGATCTCGTTCACCGTATCCGTCGGTGTGGCCGCCATACTCGATCACAGCCAGTCCGTCGCCGGTGTAATGGAGAACGCCCGCCTGGTATCCGAGCAGGCCAAGCAGGACGGTGGCAACCGGGTTGTCCACTTCAATGAGGACAAGGCCCGCGCCGATGCCTACAAGTCCGAAGAAGCAGCTGCGATCAAGCAGATCGAACACACCCTCGATACCAAGAACTTTGTGCTGCAGGCCCAACCCATCGCTCGCACCGCAATGGTGGACGGCCAGTTTGATATCGCACACTACGAAATCCTCATGGCCATTGCCGACGAATCCGGCAAGCTCAGCTCGCCCCAGGACTTCATCAAGAGCGCGGAACAGTTTGGCTACATGACACAGGTGGACCAGTGGGTGGTGCGCCAGGTGTTCAGCTGGATCAGCCAGATGATGGACGAGGAAAAGGATGTGCCCAATCTTGCCATCAACCTGTCCGGTAACAGCGTCACTGACAACAGCTTCATGGACTTCCTGTTCGAGGCGATCTCAGAGTACGGGGTAGGCACCAGCAAAATCTGCTTCGAGATCACCGAAACCGGCACCATCGACAACATGGTAAAGGCCACCGATTTCGTCAACCAGTTCAAGAACATCGGCTGCAAGTTCTCCATCGATGACTTCGGTACCGGTCTCGCCTCCCATTCCTACCTGCGCGACCTGCCGGTGGACTACGTGAAGATCGACGGCACCTTCATCAAGAGCATCCACAAGAATTCCAAGGACTTCGCCATGGCCAAGTCCATCAATGACCTGTCCCACTTCCTGGGCATGGAAACCATCGCCGAATTTGCCGAGAACGAGGAGATCATCGACAAGCTGCGGGAAATGGGCTGCGACTACATTCAGGGCTGGGGTGTCGGTCGCCCCACCCCCCTCACCAGCCTGACCGACAAGCTGGAGAGGGTTGAAAAGTAGGTCATGGGCCCCTCGCCCCCCGCAAACTCATCGGAGCTCTCATTCGAAGAGCTGGTAGAGCTGGTTTACGAGGGTCCGCTGCAGGACAAGCCCTGGCGCAGTTTCCTGCCGGCGCTGCGACGCGCCATGGACGCCCAGGTGGTGTCACTGGTGCTCAGACCCCCCGCCGCCGGCGATCGCGGCGTAATCCTCAATTGCCAGCGCAGCGACAGCGGCGAAGACGACCTCGCCGACCCCAGCGACTGGGAGGCAATGACCTACCAGGAACAGTTTTTTGCCATCGACCCCTTCGTCAACCTGCCCCCCGGCAAGGTGGTGACCCAGCAGGAGTTGATCCCCGATGAGGAGCTGCTGGCCTCGGACTACTACCTGAACTACCTGAAACCTATCGGGCTGTTCCACATCCTCGGTGTCGACACCGTCGAACCGGACGGCATGCAGGCCCGTCTGCGAATAGCCCGCCGCCCCGATGAGCCGGCCTTCGGTGCCGCCCACAAGCAGTTCTGCGAACAGTTGCTGCCGCACCTCAAGCGCGCCATCCAGATTCACGCCCGGCTCAGTCGCATCGAATCCGAACGCGACCTGTACGCCGATGCAGTGGATCAACTGGCGGTGGCCACCCTGGTGCTGGACGAGCGCGGCAGGGTGCTGAACACCAACACGGTGGCCGGCGCCCTGCTCGAGGAAGATGACGGCATGAGCGTGGTGGAACAGAGGCTACACCTGCAGGATCGCGCCGCCGACAACCAGCTCCAGGCCATGGTGGAAGCCGCGGTGGCTGCCCAGCGGGCCGGCACCGCCGGCATGGTTCGCGCCCTGCGGGTGCCGCGCCCCAGCGGTTTGAAGGATTACGGCCTGGTGCTGCGCCCGGTACCGCTGGCCGAATGGGCCGAGGGCCAGTCCAGCCCCAGCGTGGCAGTCTTCATCAGCGATCCGGCGCGGGGCGAAGGCGCGGGGTTCGAGCCCAGCGAGGTCACTCGGCAACTGCTGCAGGAGCTGTTCCAGCTGACCCCCGCCGAGGCCTCGCTGGCCTTGCGACTGGCCCAGGGACTGAGCCTCGCCGAGGTGTCCGAGCAGCAGAACGTTTCCCAACACACGGCCCGGGCCCAGCTCAAGTCGATCTTTGCCAAGACCGGGGTCGCACGCCAGGCCGAGCTGGTGCGGCTGGTGCTGAAGAGCGTCGCCAGCCTCGCCTGAGCCCACGCGCGGGCCCGGCGCCCCGCTAAAGAGTTATTCCGGTGCCTTGAACTCGTGGCCCCACAGGCTGGGGCGGGTTGAAATGGTGGGCGTGTAACCCTCCCAGTCCATTTGCAGGCCGTCACAGCCGTATTCGAGGGCGAAGCCGCCCGGAGTCGCCATATAGAACGACAGCATCCGGTCGTTGGTATGGCGCCCCAGCGTAGACGTTACCGGGATATCCCGCGCCAGTACCCGGTCGAGGCAGTACCCCACCTCGTCAATGGTCGGCACTTCCACCATCAGATGCACGCAACCGGAAGGCATTTCCGCCTGGTACAGCGCCAGGCTGTGGTGGCGCGGATTCTGCACGTGCATGAAGTTCAGGCCCTGGCCCGGGTCGGCGGGGTCCTCGCTGAAATGGAAATGCATGTAATCGGTGTCGCCGAAGCCCAGCACGTCACGGTAGAAGGCATGGGTTTCGACCAGGTTGGGCGCCGGCAGCACCGCGTGCCCGAACCCCATGTCACCGTTGAAGCCGGTCTCGAATCCCGCCACCCCGGCCGGGGAAACGAACTTGTCGTATTCGAGCGCGCCACCGTGATAAAGCTCCAGGGTATTCCCCGCGGGATCAGCCAGACGCACCAGGGCCTGCACCTGCCGCTCTGCACATTCATCATCGCTGCCGTGGCTGTAGCTGACACCGGCGGCATCGAGCTCGGCGCAGGCGGCGATGAAATCCTCGGACGATGCCAGTTCCCAGCCGCACAATTGCAGGCGATCGGCGTCACCGGGAATGATCGCAAACCGGAACGGCCGCGCGTCCATCTTCAGGTAGACATGGCCGTCGGGGGCGCTGGCCAGCATCATTCCCAGCACCTCGGTGCCGAAACTGGCCCACCGGGCGGGCTCAGTGGATTCAATGCGCACATAACCGAGGCTGCGAACGTTCATAGGCTCTCCTGTGTTTCGTTCATTCTGGCGACTGGTCTCGCAGCCGGTCAACCGAATGTGGCAGCGGCGAGCGCCCGGTTCAGGCCTGTAAACCAACCCGCGAAGCCCCAAATTCAGCGCTATTGACCTGCATCAAGCCCCGCAGGAGGCGGCGTTGCTATGCTCTCCGCAGGAGGCTGAGACTGGATGGACAAGTTGGTGACGAACGCGGGGCAGGATATGGCGCTGATTGAGAAATATGCGCGCAGTGGTCCCCGTTACACCTCCTACCCGACCGCCCCGCAGTTCGGCGAGAGCTTCCCCGTGGACGACTACCTGCGCGACGCTCGCAGCCACCAGTTGGGCTCGCTGTCGCTGTATGTGCACATCCCCTTCTGCCAGGACATCTGCTACTACTGCGCCTGCAACAAGATCGTGACCCGTGAGCCGGGCACTGCGCAGCGCTACCTGGCCTCCCTGCGCCGCGAAATCGCCATGCAGGCGGAAATCCACGGCAAACGCCGACCCGTGCGCCAGATGCACTGGGGTGGCGGTTCGCCGACCTACCTGGATAACGCCGAGGTCACCGAGCTGATGCACGACCTCGCCAGCCACTTCACGCTGATGGACAGCGGCGTGCGCGAGTACTCCATGGAACTCGACCCACGCACCACCGCCGCCGGCGCCATCCCACTGATGAAAGGGCTGGGCTTTAACCGGGTCAGCCTGGGGATCCAGGATTTCGACCCGCTGGTACAGAAGTCCATCAACCGGGTCCAGCCCTTCAAGATGGTGCGCAAGCTGGTCGACGAAATCCGCCACTTCGATTTCCGCTCGCTGAGTTTCGATTTGATCTACGGCCTGCCGCACCAGGACAGCCTGACCATGGAATCGACGCTGCAGAAAGTAATCGAGCTGCGGCCGGACCGGATTGCCTGTTTCAACTACGCGCACCTGCCGGATCGCTTCAAGTCCCAGCGTGCGATTGACCGGCTGACCTTGCCAAGCCCTTCCGACAAGCTGGCATTGCAGTGGCAGATTGCCGACACCCTGCAGGCCGCAGGTTATGTCCATATCGGTCTCGACCACTATGTGCTGCCGGATGACGACCTGGCGCAGGCCCAGCGCGATGGCAAGCTGCAGCGCAACTTCCAGGGCTATTCACTGTTGCTGGCGGACGACCTGGTCGGCATGGGTGTGTCTTCCATCAGCCAGGTGGGCGACTACTACGTGCAGAATGCCCGAGGCCTGGACGACTACTACTCAGATGTGGATGCGGGCAAGCTGCCCATTCATCGTGGCTACCGCACCAGCTCGGAAGACCGCCTGCGGCGCCACGTGATCATGTCACTGATCTGCAATCTGTCACTGGATCTCGATAGCTGTGAATTGCCTGGCGACGCCAGTTTCTGGCAGCACTTCGAGCAGGAAATCGCCGCGCTGGAGGACATGCAGGCGGATGGGCTGCTGGCCCTGGAAAATGACCGCATCAGTATCACCGAGCAGGGAAGGCCCTTCCTGCGCAACGTTTGTATGGTATTTGACCAATATCTGAACCCACCGGAATCAGCGGCCAACTCGCCGCGCTATTCCGCAGTGATCTGACGGTCTATACTAGTGAAAAAAATTCCGGGGGGGCTTATGAACATTCCAGCAAAAACTGTGGGTGAATCGGCTGTTACGCGCAAATGCACCCACGATTACCGGGTGAGCTGCGGCAACTGCCGGCTCAATACTCTCTGTCTTCCACTGGCTCTGGATTCCGCTGACGTGGAGCGACTGGACAACATCATCCAGCGCGGCAAACCACTACAGAAGGGCGAGCACCTGTACCAGGAAGGCGTGGCCTTTACCGCTGTCTACGCAGTCCGCTCGGGGGCGATCAAGGCCTACCGGGTGACTGACGACGGGCGCGAGCAGGTTACCGGTTTCTACTTCCCCGGCGAGATCCTCGGCATGGACGGCATCAGCAAGAATGCCCACGCCTGCTCGGCCCGGGCACTGGAGACTGCGGCGGTTTGCGAAATACCGTTCAGTCACCTGCAGGAGTTGAGCACCCAGATGCCCGACCTGCAGCGCCACTTCTTCCAGCTGATGAGCCGCGAGATCACTGAGGACCAGCAGCTGATTACCCTGCTCAGCAAGAACACTGCGGAGGAACGCATCGCTGCGCTGATGCTCAGCATCTCGTCGCGCAATGCCCGCCGCAAGCTGAGTGCCACCCAGTTCCGCCTGCCGATGTCGCGCATCGATATCGGCAACTACCTTGGCCTTACGGTGGAGACCGTGAGTCGGGTTTTCAGTCGCTTGCAGAAACTCGAAATCCTCGAGGTCAGCAACAAGGAAATCAAGATACTCGACCTGGACGCACTCAAGGAAATTGCCAACGTCCACGTACAAGAGGAAGACGAGTAGAGCCAGTCTTCTCCCGGGGTTCCGGGATCTAAAGAAAAGCAGTCCGGGGCCAAACTACCCGGCTCTATAAATGAAGGCGGTGATGAACACCGCCCGGTCAAACAACGAGGGGTGAATCGATGTTCAATCATGCATTGGGCCTGATGGTGCAGCCGAGTGTGCAATGGCAACGGGTCGCAGACCTGCCGGCGCCCACCATGCGAACCATGGTGCTGTTTCCTGCCATCATGGCCCTGCTGCCTTCCGTCGCCTGGTACTTCGGCACCACCAACGTGGGCTGGACCGTCGGCGAAGGGGGCGCCATCCGCCTGACCGCGGACAGCGCCCTGGTACTGATCATCCTGTTCTATTGCGCCATGGTCGGCTCGATCGCCGTGATCGGCTACTTCATCCACTGGATGTCCAAGACCTACGGCGCCGATTCGAGCCTCGCCAAGGGTATTGTCATTGCGGGCTTTACGGCCACGCCGCTGTTCATCTTCGGGGCGGTTGGTTTCTATCCGGTACTCTGGCTCGATATGCTTATTGGAGTAGTCGCCGTTTGCTGGTCGGTGTACCTGATGTACCTGGGAATACCGATCGTGATGCGCATTCCCGAAGAACGCGGCTTCCTGTTCTCGAGTGCCGTTCTAGCAATTTGCCTGGTGATCCTGGTCTGCATTCTTGTGGGCTCGGTGATCCTGTGGGACTTCGGGGCCGGGCCCGCGTTTACCGACGCATAAGCCGCCACCGACACCAGATTTTCAAGGATTTGTAGATGAGTGAGACAGCCATGAGCTCCATGGATAGCGGAACCGCCTCGAGCAGCCTGGTGCAGATGGGTGTGGACAAGGCCACCCTGAGCCACCCGGTATACAACTACAAGGTCGTGCGCCAGTTCGCCGTGATGACGGTGGTGTGGGGCATCGTCGGCATGCTGGTGGGGGTTCTTATCGCCGCCCAGCTGGCATGGCCGGTGCTCAATACGGAACTCCCCTATCTGCACTTTGGGCGCCTGCGTCCGCTGCATACCAATGCGGTGATTTTCGCCTTTGGCGGCTGCGCCCTCTTCGCCAGCTCGCTGTTCGTGGTACAGCGCACCTGCCAGGTGCGGCTGATATCAGACAAACTGGCCGCCGCGGTGTTCTGGGGCTGGCAGCTGGTGATCCTCGCCGCCGCCATCACCTTGCCCCTGGGCCTCACCAGCGGCAAGGAATACGCCGAGCTCGAGTGGCCGGTTGACCTGCTGATCACCGTGGTCTGGGTGCTCTATGCCATCCTCTACTTTGGCACCATCATGAAGCGCAAGGTCCAGCACATCTACGTGGCCAACTGGTTCTTCGGCGCCTTTATTATCACCGTGGCGGTGCTGCACATCGTGAACAGCCTGGCGATCCCGGCAGGTGGGTTCAAGTCCTACTCCATCTATGCGGGAACCGTGGATGCCATGGTCCAGTGGTGGTACGGCCACAACGCGGTGGGCTTCTTCCTGACCGCCGGCTTCCTGGGCATCATGTATTACTTTGTCCCCAAGCAGGCCGAACGCCCGGTCTACTCCTACCGGCTGTCCATCGTTCACTTCTGGGCGCTGATCGCCGTGTACATCTGGGCCGGCCCGCACCACCTGCACTACACCGCCCTGCCCGACTGGGCCCAGAGCCTGGGCATGGTGATGTCACTGATCCTGCTGGCGCCCTCCTGGGGCGGCATGATCAACGGCATGATGACCCTGTCGGGTGCCTGGCATAAGCTGCGCACCGACCCGATCCTGCGCTTCCTGGTGGTGTCACTGTCGTTCTATGGCATGTCGACCTTCGAAGGTCCGATGATGTCGATCAAGACCGTGAACGCCCTGTCCCACTACACCGACTGGACCATTGGCCACGTGCACTCCGGTGCCCTCGGCTGGGTCGCCATGGTGTCCATTGGCGCCATGTATCACCTGCTGCCGATCCTGTTCGGCCGCGAGCGCATGTACAGCATCGACCTGATCAATGTGCATTTCTGGATGTCGACCATCGGCACGGTGCTCTACATCGCCTCCATGTGGGTGAACGGCATCCTCCAGGGCCTGATGTGGCGCGCCTACAACCAGGACGGCACGCTGACCTATACCTTTGTCGAGTCACTGCAGGCCAGTTACCCGGGTTACTACGTGCGCCTGATCGGCGGCGGCATCTTTTTCCTGGGCATGCTGATCATGGCTTACAACCTGTATATGACGATTACCACGGATGAAACCGCCGAGGAGCAAGCACCCTCCGGCAGTCAAGCCGTCGCCGGCACCGCGTGAGGAGCAGTCAATGAAACACGAGGTAGTTGAAAAGAACATTGGCCTGATGATGATTCTCATCGTTGTCGCCATCAGCTTTGGTGCACTGGTCGAACTGGTACCCCTGGTCTTCGGCAAGGAAGTACGCGAGCCGATCGAGGGACTCAAGCCCCTGAGCGCCCTGGAGCTGGAGGGCCGCGACATCTATGTACGTGAGGGCTGCAACGTCTGCCACTCGCAGATGATTCGCCCGCTGCGTGCCGAGACCGAGCGCTACGGCCACTTCTCGGTCGCCGGAGAGTTCGTTTACGACCACCCATTCCTGTGGGGCTCCAAACGCACCGGCCCGGACCTGGCCCGGGTGGGCGGCCGCTACAGCGACGATTGGCACCGCGCCCACCTCTACAACCCGCGCGACCTGGTGCCGCAATCCAACATGCCGGCATTCCCCTGGCTGTTTGACCGCGATATCAACGGCGACAAGACCGGCGGCAAGATGGCTGCCCT
>JAAUYJ010226968.1_pt1 | contig 37438 bp, 29 predicted proteins | sample 7278031 | NCBI WGS metagenome assembly JAAUYJ01 (sample SAMN14350222, study PRJNA611818) | marine sediment metagenome | isolation source: surface marine sediment (1.8m) | place: French Polynesia: Moorea | collected 2018-08 | reverse complement strand
CTCCTGACTCCTGTACGGGCGAATGGCCATTCGCCCCTACCACCAAAATATTACAACTTAAATAGCATTGCTATATAATATTGCGTTTATTTATGTTCACCTACTTATTAGAAAGTATAAGTAAGGCTCGGTTTTTAAGGAAAAACCAGTTATAAAATTTAATTTTCCTGTATCTCCAAACTCAGGTCTTCTCTACTTCCTACTCCCTATTCCTGACTCCTAAAAAAATTAAAAACTTAATACCAGGGAAAACGCATCTAATTTTTTTGACAGATGACAAACATTTATTATCTAAGCATATGTTTAGTGATTGGGGTAAAACTACACACTTAGTGATCGAAGTCTGTTCCGCTTGAGCGATCGCTTAAACTATGTTTTGTATCCGCTTGAGCGATCGCTCAACATTTTCACGATCGCGCTATTGCTATCAGTGCGATCGTTATAGCCCCACAGAGACGATTTTATACTACTTGAATATTACAAGCAGAAGTACGAAATGTGGGCTTGAACAAAGTCTCTAAAAGCTTGTCAGAACGCTGGCATTCGTGCCCTCAATGTGGTCAAGAGCTAGACTGTGACTATAATTCACCCACCCCTCTAGCTCTTACAGGGGTAGGTTTTTAACAAAGGAGCGATCGCTCGCTTTGATTCAGTTAAAAATTATCAAAAAAATGTACTTTTTTAGACAATAAATAGCTATAAACTCCCCCCTCTCCCCCCTCTTCCCCCTCTCCCTCCTCTTCCCCCTCTCCCCTTTTAGATCAGGGGAGGGTGGGGAGTGTGGGGAGATTAAAGAAAGATTTGGCATTATGCAAAGATGGAACATTTTTTTATACCGAATCAAGCGGATTTGATATTACTACTTGATAAATTCACTCGAATACCGCCGACTAGAGCTGGATTATTTAATATTACAATTCTCTCAGTAGAATTCCCACCCAAAATATCATCAGGATTGAGTCTTAAAGTCGTGAGTTTTGAGGGGTGGCGATGACTGTTAGCAAAGCATTCTGACTTTCATCTTCTAATGAGGCTGTTAGTAAAACTGAGGTGGTTTGCTGAACAGAACTTGTCTCAATTGCAAAACCACCCTGATCGGAACCCTCATTAATAGTAATATTTCTGGGAACTCGAACAATCTCTGGGTTCTGACTAGAAAGGGTGACTGAAATTCCACCTTCCGGAGCCAAATCACTCAGAAAAACAGCTCCTTTTGCTGAGGTATTCCCTTGAACTCTGGGTGGATTAATTTCCAGACGTTCAAGCGTCACTTGTTCGCGAACATTTAACCAAAACCAACTCTCAAAATCACTCGCTTTAGAAGCGTTCCCCGATGGAAAAACTAAATCTGTCCGAGAAATCTGACGATTATTCGAGCGACTTCCTCCCGATTTTCCAAAGACCTGTCCATCCAAATAACAGCGTTGTTCGCCGATGCCACTCCAGATTTTATGACCTTTTAACGTCACACGCATCAGTAATGGAATCGGGGTAGAGCTTTGTTGAAATGAGCGTAATATTGCTTGAATTTGTGAAGCCACAGGTCGCCATAAAATCATATTAGTGAAAGTCGTAATATCACCATCCAAAATAAAACTAAAATCTGGTAGATTTCGAGCTGTTGGTTCAGTGTCATCTCGACCTGCCAGGGGAATGGGGACTTCCAAGGTGACAATCAAGGTCGCTGCATTGACAGATTCTGGTTCGGGTGGTCTATCGAGTCGAATGACTAATCCATTTTGCAATTGTTGCAAAGGAAATATATCATCATTAGGCCAATTGATTTGGGTGACGTGCATTGCAGAATTTGCCACAGGTTGAAATATTTTTCGGCAATCTTGAAGATTTAAACGATTATTTTGTGGCCGAAATTCTGCCAAGGCTAAACGGCAATATTGATGATAAATTCCCAGGGGAAGTTGAGGAATTTGATTGTAACGAGTGGTTCGACTGCTTGACCATTCAATCTCTCCAGTTGCAGTGCGAGCTGGAATCAACCAATAGTCTCCAGTGCGATAGGTTCCCTGAGAAAATTGCACTTCAATCCCGCCTTCTAAAGGAATCCAACCTTCATTATTTTGTGGGATTTCTACCGAGAGTAAACCCTGACTATCCCATCGTCTTAATTTGGGATTTTGAGTGGGGTCAAAAGGGTTAGTTGGGGCAGATTTCAATGTAATAACACGAGTAGCTGGATCGACTTTATCTATTTGCAAGAGTTCTCCCGGTTGTTGGTTTAATTCAGAGGTATCATCAATAATTTCCACCCATTGGTTACTCGCAAAACCTAGAATATTATCGGGGCCAACATTTTGTACGGTGACTTCCTGACCGCTGATATTTTCGATCGCTGTCACCACTGAACCATTATCACGTGACCATTTAAACGTCGCTTGATTGAGAAAACCTGGGTTATGAATCTCAACGCGATAGAGCTGATTTTCTAAGCGTTGATAACCAGCATTCGGAGGAACTAAACAGGGATTTTCTTCAGGCGAAACTGGTTGGGTTCGAGCGTTTAACTGACCTGTACGGGGAACAATTAGTTCTTCCCATTCTTTAAAAGAACTACAACAGGTCATATTCTGAAGGCTATCCGCTAGTTCATCAGCAATTTCTTCCAAAGGCAGCAAAATTTCATAAACTCGCTCTAGTTGGAAATCTAGTTCTTCTAACCGCTTGAGTTGAGGATTAAAACTTGCTAAAAAGATTTGCAATGTTTGAGGACTCGAACGAAATGCTTCTTCTAATTGTTCTGGGGGGAAATTTAGAACAGAATTAATGGGGTTAATTAAACGATCTAAGATTTCAATAGCTTCTTCATTTGTAGTCGAATTTCGGAGTTCTTGCAAACGACTCACAAGTTGTTTCAAGAGAGTTCGGATCTCTTCGATCTCAATTTCTTGATCCGCAACAGGCAGAAACTTCACCTGCCAAATTGTTTGCACACGAGTGGCAGTATCTGGGCCACCTAACGCCACTTCTCGAATACTTAAATCATCAATTGTTGTGATATGTCGTTGCCAAACATCCAGATAGAAAATTCCAGTGCGGGTGTTTGCTGTTTCAAGTAACTCTAAAATATCGGGAGGATTAGGAAAATCTGGTTGTTCTTGGTAAATAATTTCTGTCTCATTTTCACAGAGTAGCCCATTGACATAATAACGTCCCGGAGTAATTTTAATGCGGTTTTCATCATCAACTACAATTTTAAATCCAGCATTTTGAGCAGGTGCGCCACACTTGCCAATTACATCTTTTGCTTCAGTTTCGATGCGATAATTGTGAATCGCTTGTTGTTCATTCCAGTCTGCATCAACTTGAACTCGTCCCTGCTGCATAACAACAGCAGTATAATGTTTTTTAGGCTCAAAGGTTTGTCTACTTAAATCAGCTTTCATTTTAGTCTCCTGTTGTTATTAATAAGTCATTTCAGTTATCAGTTATCAGTACCTTCTGCAATAGGGAGGCAATAAATGCAGAATTTTCTTTTTTATCCCCTTGAAAGGGAAGGCTATTGACCTTATTTCTTTGGTCATTTTTTATTTGAATGCTTGAGGAAATAACTTCTTATATTATGTCCGGTTGAATAGACCTCTCCGGAAAAGAGGGAGTAGGGAGTAGTAGGGACGTTGCATGCAACATCCGTACAAAGTAGGGGGTAAAGAATTAATGATTTATGCACTATAGCAATTCCCACAGTTATGAGGTACATTTATGATCCCCCTAAATCCCCCTTAAAAAGGGTGACTTTGAAGGCTCCCCCCTTTTTAAGCGGTTCCCCCCTTAAAAAGGGGGGTTAGGGGGGATCTGGGGGCGGGGGTGTATCTAAAACTGTACCTCATAGATTAAAGAACTGCTATATAATTGATTTGATTTTTAATTATCACGCCTATGTCTAATAGTTATAAATAACGAGGGAGGAATCAGGAGTCAGGACTCAGGAGTCAGGAGAAAAGAATTTATCAGGAGAAAGAAGTGTTTTGGTCGCGTAAGCGCAACGGAGTTCTATCGCGCTCTTATCCGGACATGGTATTATACTATTTCTAAATAGTAAAGCCTTTCTCAAGTTACTGAGGTACAGTTGTTTTTCTTCTTTTCTATTCCCTGTTCCCCGAATTGCTACTCCCTACTCCCTCCGACCCACTCCCTAAAACAAATGAATTTTGTACCTCACCAGTATGAGAATTTCTATAATGCTATATTTGGTTGCCATTCCATCTCCCCACACTCCCCCCTCTCCCCACACTCCCCATCTCCCACACTCCCCATCTCCCCCTCTCCCCACACTCCCCACCTCCCTATGTGACATAAATAATTCCGGCTTCTAAACCAAAGCGTAAATACTCTTGCAAACGTACCTTTAAATTGGTTTCTCGTTGGGGTTGATAAAGGTTATGAAATGCCCCCATTTCTGCTTCATCATCTGCTCCTTGACGAATTTCAATTGCAGAGCGTTGACTGAGTTGACAATAGCCTGGATCGCCATAACGTAAGGAAGTAAATTGGGGGCGAACACGGGTAGAATCTTCCTCTGTTTCAGGTTGGCAACGGTAGCGACGGGGAACTTGTGAAGTCAGGGGTAAATAAGAAAAACGAACACAACCAATTTGTCGCCGAGTTGCAATTACATCCTCCATAAAAATGCTATTACTGGCTTCCAAAATGTAAACAGTTGTGCTACCCAAAATGGTGCTATTTACAATGTTAGTTGTTGCCCCCAATGCTGTAATGGCGTTGAGTCCTGATTTTTCAATAATGCTATTGGAAATAGTTAATTTAGGAATCGTTTCAGCTAATATTATTTCAGCACAAATACTGTTATCAATCTCAACATTTAACTCCTTATTGTTTGACTCTACTCTTAATTCACCACGACTTGGAACTAAAGTCGAATGAGCAATTCTGAGATATCCTAAATTTCCATCCAAAACTGTTACTGTTCCTTCAATTAATACGCCATCTAAGGCTAAACGACCGGGTTGGTTGTCTGAATAATTCGTGCCAGTTATATCTAAATTGCCTTGCAGATGAGGACGAATTCCTTGAGGAGATAACTGTCCGATTATGCGTTGAGTTTCTTCAGAAGCGTCAGATACAGTTGTTAACGGCCAATCGGCTGCAACAATCATTAACTGGCTCCCTTCCGGAATATTAATGCTCAAGTTTTCGGTGTAAGTGCGACTGTCGAGAATTGTAATGATTCCAACTGTTCCAGGGGGTAAATTATTCCATTCTGTTACTGCTTGTGTCAAAGTTTGTACTAAATTATCATCTGATTCTGAAGCATTTTTTGTTACACCTCGTTGCCAATTGACTTCAACTTCAGGCGGTAAAAAACTAAATACAGATTGACTGCGATTATAGGAACCACCACCCATATCGTGACTAAAACCATAAGCATAGCTCACTTCAACCTGGGTTGGTTCTATTCCTTCTGGAAAGGTTAACCTTCCTAATACGGGATCGACTGCAACTTGTATTGGTAAATCTTGAACAGATTCGCTATTTTTAGGTTGATAGGGTTTGCTAGCTGGAGGTTTTCGCCAGTCACTTAAATTACAAATTAGAATTTCTTCGGGAGGAATTTCAGGAATTGTTTCTGGTGTTAATACTTCCGGTTGATTGTTCAGGAAAATACGCAACACTGGAGCATCAGAATTAAAGTAAAGAGGTTGGGAAGTTTTGCCCTCTGCTAACGCTTGACGACGAGCTTCTAATTCTTCATAAAGTGGACGACGTTTTAAGAAATGGGGAACATTAATTTCCTCTGCTAAAGTCGTAAGTTCGGTTTCAGTTTGGGGTGAATTAAATAACGGTGCATCAAAACCTAACGGGTTAAAACTGTACTGTCCTGGTGCAACTTGAGGAACAGTAATTCGTTCCAGAGGATAAGCTTGTAAACGCCAGAGAAAAATACCAATATTCGGGATATTATATCGTCCTCTACCACTGGCAATTCGACGCACGTCAACGGTGTGAGCGACCTGTTCAAACGCTGTATTAATATTGTCAATTTGTTGCCAACGACGTAAATCAGGTGCATAGTAATTATGCGGACGAATGTGATTCATAAATTGAGTGGTTGCTAGTAATTGAAAAAACTCAACTACCCGCGCATTCCAACCCGTTACATCCCGCGCAAATTGTTCTAACATCGCAGCCGTTCCCTTGCGCCGTCGATAACCCATTGTGTTGGCAACTTCAGCGCGAGAACTGAGACTTTCAGCCGTAATATTATACATACTTCTAGTTCCAATTAAATCGCCAATATAGGGAACTACCCACTCTGCACAGGTTTCGATAAATTGGTCGTCATACAGTTGGGATAAATCTTCTTCAAGAACTGAAATTTGTTCTGCAATAACTCCTAATAACGCTTTGAGTGGTTCACCTTGTTCGGTGTCTCGGATGCGATAAATCGCTGGAAGTAATTCATACAGTTGTTCCGTATTCATGTCATCACTCCAACATTTTCAAGGGAATTTGGGTCTAAAATTAACAATTCAGCCGCTGTTATTGTAGATTCTGAACCGACTTTGGGAACCGCAGCTAGAAGCCGAGGATTCAGTTTTTTCGCTTCACCTAACCGATAAAGTTGGTCGAGATCGACAGCAACTATTCCAGGAATTGCTTGTATTACTGCTATTACTTCACTTTGAGTGACTAATTGACCTAACTGACGGGCAGAAAAAGAAAAGCGGTCTAACAGAGTTTGTTTGACTGTCTTTAAAACTTTTTCAGGCAAGTAATCTGAATCTACTTTGATTTTAGCTGCCAATCTAAATAATACTTTTTGGTAGGTTTTAACCCTTACTAAAACATAGGGATCGCCTGCTTTTTGGATGGCAGTAAGTAACTTTTGATAAAGGTTACTGTCTTCAGGAATATCCTGACCATTTTCCCCAGCTACAGTCACAAAAACTTCTCGTACTTGACCATTCCAAGTCCAGGTTGCTAAGGCTTTTTCAATACCTGCAAAGGCTCTGGTAAAATCTTCATAATCCTGTAAAGAAACTAACCGATCTAGGGTTAAAACGGTTAAGGGTGCATTTTGACGGGCAGCATCACGACTTTCTGGATTAGCAGCCCCAGTTGCTGCCAAAGGATTAGTAACACCTCGAACTCCTAAAGGTCGAGTGATTAATAAACTTAATTGTTCGGGTTTGACTAGACCCTCTAAACCAATTCCCTGACGATAGGTTGCCTGTACATTTTCCTGTCCAGTTGGAAGTTGTTTTCCTCCGGTGTTCTGATTACCAAACTGAACTGTTGTTTTTCCTTCATCATTCGTTTTAGTAACAAAAATTCGAGCATATTTTTCCTGTTGATAGAAGGTTGAAACTTCCTGCCAGAAAATGTCGTTTACTCGAATATTTAGGGTAGATTCTGCCCCACTGGGATTATCACTACTCACATAAGTTAAGGGAGATTTTTGTAGGGTAAATTGTTGATAAGATTGGGTAGAATCACCGTTTCCTAATACTTCTGTAACAGTTTCACCGTGAGTTGCTAAGGCAACATTACCGTAAATTTTTACTGTAATGCGATCGTAATAATTTTTCAATCCACGAATGAGTTTAACTTGAGTTTGTTCCGGTTCAGAAATAGTTTGTTTGACAACGACAACTTCACTCACTGTTTCATCTTCATCTGTAGCAGATTCCTCCACAATTTGATTTAGTATCTTAAAAACTGTGATAAATCCTTGAAAACCACTGTAATGTTTTAAATGCCATTGAAGTTTCTGGAAGAAAAATCGCCTTTTTAGAGGCTGAGGTGGGGCTAAAACCTGAAGTGAATCTCCAGGCTTGAGTACAAGGGTTTGAGAACCATCTTCTGATGTTAAGACTATATTTTTTGCAGTCTCACTCACTCGAACACGCTGCCGTTTTCCACTCACAATTAGTAGCTGTTCGGGTTGAAAATTCTCTATCAAACCTTGTAATAAGAAACTATCTCCAGTGACAGCATCGGTAAGAGGAATTTCTGCTAGTTCTAACTGTTCGCTCTGGGCAAAAACAACTGTTTCTCGTAACTTATCATTAAAATTATTCAGATTTTCTCCACTAATTGTCAATCGAGTTGTTTTATTTGTCAGTGTAAAATTAGGGCGTGAATCTTCAACGGCAAACTCGACTTTATAAACTTCTACCCAACTGGAATTTGATAAGATTAACCAACTATTTTGAACAATTTGCGGATAAACATCATCTAAGTGAACAGTATAGGGAGAACTATTATTGTCTGCGTCAGCAACTTCTGAAATTGTAAATTTAGGCCATTGCGATCCTTCCTTTATGTTTGTCTTCTTTGAGTCTGGGAAACCGTTTAGATAGCTATCTTTAATACTATCTGGCATTGAACGCCAATCGGGAGCATTATGACCAAATAAAGCTGCTCGTTGACGCATAACATAAACTTGGGGTTCGGCAGCAGGTTGCGTATAATCTGAACCCAATCCTTCTTGCCAAGTGACTAATGTATAGCCTGCTTCTCGGTTAACTTCTACAGTATCAATTCGGCAGAAATCCCAATTTTCATTTCCCGGGTCATTTTCTCGTTCTTTGCCAATAAACAACAATCCGTCACCCGTTTTTAGATTTGTTGTCACACCTTTGAGATAAACCTTTTGACTCCCCTTCTCTAACTTTTGAGGTTTAGTCATTTTAGGTGTTAAAGCATTCCATTCTGCTTTTGCTTCTATCTTTTCAACAGTTTCAAAGGTCTGAGGTTTTTCCCCAGGTCCTGGAAGACTTTGAACTTTTGTGCCGATATCAATTGTTGCTTGACCAGGCGCACCGGGAGCATCTTCTAAGGTAAAGGCAAGATAGGTACTCGCAGCAACACCAGGATTCAATTTGTACCCAATTAATCGTGCTAATTCTAAGATGGAAACTCGCTCAGTTGCTGTTCTTAAATAGGATTCGTTGGCAATGCGTTCCTGATAAAATGTCAACACATCTGCTAATGTAGCCCAAGCATCCAATAAGGCGATCGAAAAATCATCATCATCTCGTGTTTTTAAGTCCTGTAATGCCGGGAAATCAACACTTGAAAGACTTGCTAATAAACTTTGTTTAAATTGAGCATGAGTCCCAACTCGATAGGTAATCGCATCTTTGCCAGAACGATTAATCTGTTCAACAGGAATTTGAACACTTAGTCCTTCACAACAGCCACAATTGTTTAAGGTATTCATAGGTCATTTCAGTTATCAGTTATCAGTTATCAGTTAGCCTCCTTCGGAGGAACTTCGTTAACAGTACCTCCTACAATAGGGAGGCTTGAAATACAGAATCTTCTCTTTTTGGTGGTGGTCCATTGTAATGGTCCTGCATTGTCTTTATCCTCGTTAGGAGAACAGTGGGAGCATCTTGCTCCCGTGCCAGGTATTCCTTTTTGCTGTATACCATTACTATGCAGGACTACCCTCTTTTTTTTATCCCCTTTAGGACTTACGCAGTAAAACGTATTTCCGTCATTGCGACCGACAGGGAAGCAATCTCAAATCCTAGTTTTTCGTACCTCATGCGTAAGTCCCGATACCCTTTCAAAAGGAGGTTTGAGACCCAAATTTTTCGGTCATTAGTTATCGTTCATCACAGCTTCACTTTCCTCCTAACATTTTTAATTTGAAAATCCCATTTTCAGGAAAGTTCGGCTCGTTATCAAGACGGGCAATCTCTAGCCGTTCTATTTCTAATTTTCCAGTCTCCAAAGCACTGGTATTTGGCTTTCCTTGACGTTGAAATTTTGTAATTTCCACAGAACAAACCCCCTCAGTTGCTTGCGCAGCAGCATAGAGTGGGCTGAGATAAACTGCTTGCCCAAAACTAAAATTATCGGGATGAAAAAGACCGCGTTTTCCATCAGCTAAAATTTGGTTGCTGAACACTTGCAACAATACTGCTTTCACATCACTCCGAAAATAGTCAGCTTCCACACAAACCGTCATTTCTATTTCCAGTGACACGAACTGAGGGGCATCAATTTCGAGGTCGTAACCTGCCATCCGATACCGTTCCAAATGTCGTCGCATCTCTTGTTCAAAAGCTGCATCAACTGGTAAACCCCCGAACCGATCGACAGTTACAAAAACTGTCCGCCAACTTCCCGTCCAACGAAACGTTGCTGCAGCTTGCTGAACTTCTGGATGACGTTGGGCAACTTCGGCATAATCTTCCGGTGTGACGGCGCGTTCTTGAGTCCGAAAAGCACTGGGTGCAAATTGACGAACCTGTTCGATAGTTTCGGGTTCTTTTCCACCTTTAGCTGGTAAGGGGTTACTAACTTTAACAATCCGGGTTTCATCAGTCACAATATGAGTTAATGCTTCTGCACCAATATTGCCACGAACTCCGTTCCCAATGCGATAATTTGCACTAAAATAAGTCCCCGCAGTCGGACGTAACCCCTGTTGATTGTTACCAAAACGCAGAATTGTGCGACCATCCGCTTCAATTTCTGCTACAAATTCAGTCGCAAATCTGTTACTATTGAGTAAATCTTTTTGAGGTTGCCAAGTTTGGTTGTTATTATCGCTTAAAATAATTGCCGGAATCACGTTTTTCATCTGCCAATTAAACACAGTAGCAGCAGGAGCTTCTGGATCGAACGGCAGACGTTGTGGTTGAGTTTGCTCGTCAACAATAACCTGTTTAGTTACAGTTGCAGCTTGGGTTAAAGGTCGTTCTTGTAACTGCGGACGAAAGCGAGGCGGAATGGGTTCGGGTGGAATGTTTTTACAGTGATGACTCTCGCCTGTAAACGCTGGTATTCTGAATAATTGAGGTTCAGGAACTTGACCTAAATTTTCTCCAGAAATAGTACGACCATGATCGGCTAAAACAATATTCCCCAAAGCCACGCTGACATCTTCTAAATATTCATCGGCATCGGTATTGCCGGAAATACAAAAAGGAAACGGAAGTGCATCCGCAGTTGCCCATTCAATTTCAGTTACAGCAACCGGATCGTTACTAGGAGGTTCGAGAAATTGTCCGCCTAATATGTCTTCACTTAAGGTCACTTTCGTTAAACGAACTGGATGGCGACGAGTTCGATCTGCATCTTCTAATTGTCCGGTTTTGGGATTAATTTTTTCGATAAAAATTAGCACATCACCAACGTTTAAATTGGGGTAATGATTCCGTAAAGTGGCAGCGGTTCCACCCTTTGGTAAACAGCAGTCTCGATCGCCCCAAGTATAAAATAAAAGTTCGTTATGAGCGGAATATAAATCCATCTCATGCAAAGGTTCAAACACTTCAGGTTTGGTTGTAACTAACAACCGTTCTAACTGAGTTTTATTAACAATAACTGCATCAGTAGATTGAGTTAAAAATTGAGTTTTATATTCCTTTCCATCTGCTTCCCAAGACCGTTTTAAGACAACTTTTGTATCCGGTTGCAGACTCTCATCAACCTGAACTTGCACCCAAACTCTAGCATTGCAACCATCGTGCATGAAATAATCAACTAACCGCCCATGACGACGCACCGAAATCCGACTGCGGGCTGTATTCAAATAAGCTTCTGTGGCAATTGCATCTTGTTGATAACTTAGGCGATCGCCAACATAGGCTAATAATTCCACTAAAGCAATTCCTAAATCAGCCGGATTTATCGATCGCCATTGTGGCATCAACACCGCCATTCGATCCAGCATCAATTGACGGAAACTGGCATAATCTTTTGCCAAGTAATCAATTTCCGGTTCAACTTTGACAACAGGCGGACAAATCTGTTCTTGGCGACAGTCAAATTCACTCAGACATTCAACTTTAAAAGAAAAATCAATCGCTGCAAGTTTAGGATCAAAGGGATCTAAAGTTGTAATATCCAAAGATAAGCGATAATTGGAAAAATCTCCCCGAACATCAGTGCGCACCACCAGTATTTTATCAGGTTCATCGAGAGTATTGAAAAACTCTTGTTCTGCTGGTGTTAACAATTCACTAGGAATCGAATCCACTCGAAATGCCCACAAGATTTTGATAGGCGTCACCCGAACCCCACCTTCAATCTTGACGTTTTCGGTAAAATCATCAGTCGGTAAAGGTTGGAAAAAATGCAGCAATAAAGTTCGCTGACGGAAGCTTTCTTCTGGCGAGTCTCCATCCAAAACTTCCAAATAATCAATACCGTTAATTGTGGTTTGCAGAATCGCCTGACGACGGCGTTCATTACAACAAAAATAAATCATAATATTAACCGAATAATTAATAATTAAATAATTAAACAATTCAGCTTTATTAGCCTCCCCTTTCAAGGGGAAAAAATTTATTTTTTTCCTTATTGCTCAATCCTCTACCTTCTAGGGAGAGGTAATTATCCATTATCCATTATCCATTAATGACCAAGAAATAAGGTCTCAAGCCTCCCCTTTCAAGGGGATGAAAAAAAAATTGATTCAGTATTTCAAGCCTCCTACTTCAGTAGGAAGTACTGATAACTGATAACTGATAACTGATAACTGAAATGACCTTAGCCATTGCGCGTAAACTGAGCAATTTCTCGCTGTTGGGAACGGCGAATCAGATATTGAATAATAACTTCCAACGTTGAATCTTCATTTTTAATCTCAACAGCTTCAACTTGAATGACATCCCCCAACCATTGTTGAAGTGCGCCTTGAACAGTGACTTGAGTTGCTGCAGCTAAAGCATCACTATTCGGTGCAAAAATAAGCTGCATCACCCCACTCCCAAAGGTAGGACGGTTCACCCGTTCTCCAGGGGAAGTAAATAAAACTTGTTCAATTAAATGGCGGATACGATCCGAGTCTGTTGCTTCTGCAGTATGACCGCGACCATCAAAATAAAGGGGGTAATTGATATTCATAGTTCGTTATTTTTCCTGAGTTAAAGGAGCGAAAAAAAACAGATTTTTATCTTAAAAAGCACTCAGCGTTCAGCATTCAGCTTTTAAAAAGGGGATTTAAAACTCCTCTTAAAATTGAGCGACTTTTAGAAGTCGGGGATGCGCGACTCAGGCTTTCAGATATTTAAGTTGACGTACCTCAACAAGGCTAATTGCTGATAGCTTATAGCTTATAGCTTGTTAAATTCCTCTCACTCGTGTTTGTGTCATTAAGATATTTAACCCTGTACCTGTGGGCGTACAAACCGCTTGAGAATCTTGCAATAAAACAGGCATTCCTCCCGCTTTCACACGAGTTGCAGCTGTCACCCATTGGGCTGTCACACAGGGTGGCGTTCCGGTTCCCGTCAGTCCACACCCAGCCACCGCATAGGGAGCCGTTTGAGTCACAATAGGTTGCCCACTCACCCGGACACGGGGATTAGGAGCCGTGGGTTGAGCCTGTCCCCCGTGCAGACACATGACCGTTGCCCCCAAATGAAGTAAATATCCCGGCATTTTTTCACCTCTTTCTTACGTCACATCTAACGCCCCATTATTCACAGAAACCTGGGGGCCACTTAAAGTAATACTCGCCCCTTGACCGTTGCTAATTTCCACCCCTGTCGCCGCCAATACAATTTTTTGTCCAGCCGCAGTCTCCAATGTAATGCCGCCAACTCCAGGGGTATCGTCAATTAAAATGCTGTTTCCTCCCTCCGTTTTAATGATCAATTTCTTGTAGGGAGGCGCTAACAAAACCGGAGGCAATTCTGCCGCCGACCCCCACCAACACCCCGACCAAATGGGATCATCTGGGTCTCCCTGTTCAAATTCAATCCATACTCCTGCACCCACCGTTGGTAAGGCAAAAAAGCCCACACCGTTCCCACCAAAAGGCGCACAGGGCATCGCCCAACCACTCTCTCGATCCCCCATTACATCCGGCACATTTGCCTTAATTCGCCCCATATTGAGCGGATCGTTAATATCTGTCACCGTGCCGCGATACTTGCCGAAAAATTGATGATTCATCTGTCTGTCTCCCTGGAGAACTCTGTTATAACGCTATAGCGTTTAACGGCGAGTTGTTGACGGCCTCACCACAGGTAGTAAAGTACCCGTTCCTTCTCTGCTAATATTGAATCGTTGGGTATATTCACCCTTGCTAATGCTGTGACTGACCCGACGAACGTAATAATTGCCATTGTAGTCAAACCCCACACCCCGCACTCCCACCAACTGTCGCGCCCGTAGGACATAACCATAACGAATCGTGTCCACTTCCCCCTGTCCCGTCACAGAATCTGGCGATCGCGTTACCTGGGCTACTGCCGAAGTTGCGGCCTGCCCAGGGTTTTGCTTACCTGTTTCCCGCATCAACACTGTCCGTCGGGCAGGTGTTGAGGTTACGGCTAAGGGCGGTATACGTAAAGAAGGTAAGGGCGGAATGGGAATACTGGTTTTGGTAAAAGGTTCAACAAAGGAACCTGCTGTTGCCACAGGGGCGAGAGCATCCTGAGAAAAATCCAAAGATTTCAGATTGTTTGCTTGCCCCATATTCATTGTCAAAGCAGGTTGGGGAAATCCGCCCCGAATTTCTGGCCCAAAGTAAGCCTGATTCACCTGGAAAGTCACTGGTTCAATATAGAATACAAAACCATTCCGTTGTGCCAACCGTTTGATGAACTGTAAATCTGTTTCCTGTTGACGAGGAATACGTTGTAATTCAATCGGAATATCCGTTGTTGGAGTGGGTTTAGGAATTAAACCATATTGAGAATACTGTTCAATAATTTGAGTAAAAATCAAAAAATCCGGTTGATTGGGATAGGGTTGATTTTTCTCCTCCAAGTCAAGCAATAGGCTTAAATCCCGACCTGTTACTGTTAAGGTAGAAGTCCCTGGTTCTTCACTTGGATTAAGCTGATGATGAGTGATTACGCCATCAATTAATACCTGAGGAACTGCACCAATTATAACTCCAATTATAACACGAGTAAAGGGATTTACTAACCCACTTTGTAACAAACTGTAATTAAGAACTTTTTCCTTGGCCAATGTAAATGTGAGTTGAAACCCATCATCACTCTCAGCATCATTCGTAACTTCCACTCGACTCAAGGCTTGCATCACCGCATAAGGTGCAGGCAGAGGCGAAACAGCAACCGGAAGGGTTTTACCAAGCCAGAGAACAAGTTGAATACCGAGTTGGTTCTGTAACATATTATCCTCACGACATCTGCGGTAATGAAATCTTCACCACTCGTCCGACTTCTTCTAATTCAGCAGGATTTTGAACACCATTTGCATCACAAACGCGCCAAAATTGTGTCGGATCGTTGAAGTAACGAGCGGTGATATGGTCAAGTCTTTCTCCTTGTTTGACAGTATGTTCAACCAAAGTTGTCATCCCTTCAGGGGAAGGAATAAACCGCCGACGTTTATAACGAATCGGGCGGGGTCTGCGGTTGCTGTCAGTAACGGTTAAAGTTGCGGTTTCAATGTTGTAATAGCGACTATTTTGTTCAAACATAATGTGATTTTTTTGAGTATTTTAGGACTTATGCAGAAACCGGGTTTATGGACAAAGTGAGAGCGAAAAACAATAATCAGGGCAATAAACCCGGTTTCTTTTTTGGGGGCGTAATATCAAATCTGCTTAGGGACTAGCCAGAAAATAGACTACCAGCTATCTTGATAGATTTAGAGATTGCTTCGGCTGACTTAACTCTTTCCGATTGAGGTTGAGTTTAATATGGTCGCCTCGCAATGACAGCCACGAGCTTTTTTCTACACAAATAATTGGTACTTTCTTAAGCTCCAAATCCGTTAATTCGGTATAAAAAAATGTTTCATCTTCAGCCATTAGCAAATCTTTCTAAATTCTCTTCCCTCCTGACTCCTGACTGCTGACTCCTGACTTCCAGCCGTTTCGCTGCGCGTTATATGTCGCGGAGCGTCTCCGTCAGGAGAAGGCTGTTAAATTCCCAGACTGGCACTACCAGAAAAAGAAGCCGTTCCAGAAATCTCACTCACACTGCCAATGGTTGCCATCACTTCTTTCACAATTTGATGGGCCATAAATATTGAACCTCCAACACTTGTGAGTCCCAAATCTTGATAATTCAACACTCGCATTCCTAAATTAACCTTAGCACGAATCGGGTTGAGAATCGGATCGAAAGCTTCTTCTGTAATGCTAAATTCCGTTAATCGAACAGGTAAAACCCGTTGAGTTCCCCACACAAATAAAGTTAAAGGAGCTTCAGGTTGAATAACTTCAATGATACCTGCTGCTGCTAAAACTTCATTGGCGATCGCCACACTAGATTTCGGATAAAGTAACATTTCCAACGAAGCCAGAGTTGGTAAAATTCCCATGGTCAGAGCCGTGGGTTGAGACTGTTCCAATTGGTCAGCCGCATCAATTTCTACTTCTAAATTAATGGTTTCTTGGGGTGGCCCCTTCAGTCGTAAAACCTCCCCTCGATCTGCATTATCACTGCCTGTTGTTTGAGCGGTTAAGCGGCGAGTGAGAGTGTCGGGGTTGTATTGAAAAATGATAATACTCGCGAGAGGATTAAACGGATCAATCCCAACAATTGCGCCTTTGAGAAGTTTAGGAGAACCTGGAAAAGTGGTCATTTTATCAATCCTTTTTCTTCAGATAAAATCCAGAAGCGAAGTGTCTGCTCCTGATACGTTACAAGGAGTTGAGCAGGTGTACTCTTGGTGTTTTGAAAGCGAAATAGTGCATTGGCAGAAGTTCCTAGGCTTCCACCAACTTCAACAAGAGTACTAGAAGGACGCTCCAAAACTTCCAGAGGTACTCCTCGATTGTCAAGAAGTTGCACTTTTACCTGCTGTCCTTGTATCGGAGCTTGGTTGGGAGCGCGACTAAATACGATCATCACATTCCAGTTATCGCTGGCTTGCTCCGAGCTAACTTCAACGTATACAGAAGTATTACCAATAGGGAGCGATTGTGGCTCAACAGAAATATTTTTATTAAGCATTAGTTTTCAGTCTTCCTATGTAGGGGTAAATGGGGCTAAAACTCAAGATATTTCTAGTCAAACTTTTTAAATTGAGTGAAAGCATGGATTAGATGTGCAATTAGAGGAAAATCAAGGCACTGTTCCGGATCCCTCAACCTTCCACGAGGCAAAATCAAACGTAAAGTGACCAAAAGTACAGGTGTCTACAACTTTACCTTGGAATTCGAGATTTATCTCTAGGCGATCGCCGCTATTCAATGATGATAGATTAAAGCCTGGATGATCAAATCCATTGAACGTACAGCCAGTAGTTTGGTCAGGATTCGTAAACTGGCTAGTGTCAAATGGAATGGAATGGTAACCGTATTTGAAGTTAGTACCACCAATAGTCACACAATCTTCATGAAAGGTAGTAGAATTAAGGGTATTAGAGCAGAGACGGTGAACTACATCCCTACCGTTTACTCTAAAGAAACCCCGCACAAATTGCCGATACTCACCACACTCACCGTCTACACAAGCACCTGGTAAACCTCCTTGACCTCGCACTTGCGAGTTCATAGAAAAACTAGCACCGAATATTCCTGAGCCAAACGTAGCTGGTAATGTTCCAGTAGGAATGTTGGTAAATCTACCACTGCTAAGGCGCGGTGTTATTGTAAATGTTAAATTTTCATCCTTTGGCTCTGTATTTGTGACAATAGTAGTAGTTACTGAAGCTGGAGGATGATTTTCTCCAGAAACTTTGAGCTTGCTAAAGTTATAGTCCAAATCTTGCTCTGCTAGGGTACGAGTATCTCGATTTAATGGTTGACCGGGAGAATGCAAGACCTCATGCACAATTGGCGGTACTTCTGAAGATTCTGCCGGATTATTAACAGCACGACGCTGCAACGTTAACCGTTTTTTCTGGCATTCGCTACATTTCCCAGTTAAACCCGATGAATTACCACAGGCACATTTACGTTGCAACAACATTGTTGAAACAGGTGTGAAAGATGGTTTTGTTGTTTTTTGTGTTTTAGTTAGCAATGATTGTGTATTCATTAGTCTGATGTCTCTATATTTTTTTGAAATCTATTCCACCTCGCTTCAATCAATTTAAATCAAAGTAAACATCGTATCTTCCATTACCATGATCTTTACTAAGATATAGTTCCTCAAATGGAAAGAAACTTGTTATTGAGATGTAAGATCGGTTCAGCATGTTTTTTATGATCTGCTCAGGGTGAAGAGGCTGATTGCAACACAGTGTACCTGTAAAGTTTTCCTTCCACCCAATAGAATTCTTCAGCAATACGCAATAGAGATTGTTTGTCGTTCGTAGTGCATCTACTTGACTACTCGCTAATCTAAAAGAAATATTTTCGGGAAGCTGTAATCTCGTGACCTGACCGCGAGTCAGATTCTTGTTGGTAACCCAACGCAGTACGGAATCACATATACAATTTATATCAGAATTACACATACAATTTACATTAACTTTTTCAACTTCTGTTTCTAATTCTTGTTTTATATCAGAAAACATGTGGGTACCAATGAACCCTAAAAGTACGACCTCTATATGGGGTTGGGCAGCTAGGATGGCAATTGCTCCTATCACCACCAGGAGCCGTAGCAGTAGGCCAACCACGATACCCGGCACTTGCCCACTGTTGGGACGGGACAAAGTTTGCTGATGGTGTTGAAAAACCAGTAAATCCGGTACCTTTGTACCTATTAATCCAATTTAACATCTCCGCTTGAGTAAAATCAGCAGCATCACTTGGTCGCCCTGTTGTTGTGTAGTGTGAATTGCAAAGCTTCATCATTACACCGTAAATAACATAATTGGCTGACCCAGCGTAGTAGCATTCTGATCCAACCTGTACAGATGACCCACAAGGTGGTCGTCCCCCGACAGTAGCACAGGCAGGGCGATAAGTGCGATGAATCCATGCGTTGTTATGTAAATCAAGAATATCCCAGGCAAAGGCGCCAGTACGCAGGGAAATCAGTGCTTGGCAAGCATCATCTTGAGTTGAGGAACTCCAACCCGCAAACGTTGAGTTTGTTAAACTTACAGCGTTTTGTACTTGAGTAGTTACATCTGGTCCACAGATATGGGTTGGTGTTGGCGTTGGCGTTGGTGTTGGTGTTGGTGTTGGTGTTGGCGCTGGTGTTGGCGCTGGTGTTGGCGTTGGCGTATTAACAACAATTACTACTGAGCGTCGGTCTTCTCTTAGTCCTGGCGTAGCACCATGTTTGAATAGCGTAACAGGAACTAAACTACTAATTAAATTCGCTGCTGCATGTGCTCGTGCGCAGGAAAGATTATCATTAAATGTTAGGTCGCCTTCTTCACTGGCAAATCCATGAATATCTACCGTATCACCAGCAGATATTGTCGAAGCAAAGCTTGTTAGGCGGGCATCCTCTCCAGGGCGAAAATTATCACAATCTTTCACGAATAGGTATATGTCATTACTACTCAAGCCCACATCAAAAATGTCCTGACCACCCACTCCAACACATCCAGAAACAGAACCAATGGCTGCTGAACCACACGCCCTTTGTACATGAGGTGGTGCATTAATAATACTAATTGGCTGGAGGCTAGCGGACATTACTTGGTCAGCAATGGCGTCCGCATTTCTCTCAAGTGAACTATTTTCTTTTCCAATAGTCAATGTCTTGCGTGATAGAGACCTGTCGTTTTGCTGTAAAGTATGTGCAAGTTCATGGGCTAGCAAACGTTTTCCTGACGTTTTATCGGGTGCATATTGACCCGAATTAAACACCACATTCTGCCCAACTGTATAAGCCAACGCATTCACAGACTGTGCCGACTTTGCGGCTTTTCCACTCGTATGAATCCGAACTTGACTAAAATCATGCCCAAAACGCGATTCCATAAACGTTCGAGTTCCAGGATCTAACGGTTTACCAGGCGATCGCAATACTTCATGTACAATAGGTGGTACTTCTGAAGATTCACCCGGATTATTAACAGCACGACGCTGCAAACTCTGTTTTTTCTTCTGACATTCACTACATTTTCCAGTTAAACCTGATGAATTACCACAGGCACATTTCCGTTGCAATAATCCCGTTTTACCCAAAGTTGGAAGTGGAGTAAAAGATGACTTGCCTTGAGATTCAGTTTGAATAGGCGATTGTGTTTTCATTGAGATAATCCTCTCAGCAGTTTTTTAATCTATGAGGTACAGTTTTAGATCCCCCCCCGCCCCCAGATCCCCCCTAACCCCCCTTAAAAAGGGGGGAGGCTTCAAAGTCCCCCTTTTTAAGGGGGATTTAGGGGGATCGTAAATGTACCTTATAACTGTGGGAATTGCTATATACTAAATCCTCCGTAAATTGACTGGGCAATTTGTCTGCCAATGGTTTCGGGTTTAGCATTGGCACCAACCTCGAACACTCCACCATCAAGACTTGGAATTTCACCTCCTTGAGTTAGGCGAGGTGGAATACCTTGTTCGGTCAGCAATCGTGTCAATTCCTGTTCGATCGCCGCCCCTATTCGATGGCGATTTCCGATTGGAAAGCCTTCTAAAATTAATTTCTCAATCTCTAATTCTATGTTCATAACCAATCTCCTACTTCACTTGATATTAAAGGTTTTTCTAACTTGGCATATTCACTTTGGGCGGCTCTGAGTAAATGTTTCATCTGAACAGATTCTCCAGCATCTGCGGCTAAAAAGGCAGCATTCAAGGCAATATTCCGAATATTTCCCCCGGTAACATTCAGCTTGGCTAACTTCTGAAATTCTAACCCATTTGTCGGAACTTTGGGGCTAAAAATACGTCTCCAAATTTCTGAGCGTTGCTGGAGATTGGGGAAGGGAAACTCTACCACAAATCGCAGACGACGTAGAAATGCAGTGTCTAGTGCATTCTTTAAATTGGTGGTTAAAATTGCCAATCCGCGATAAGCTTCCATACGTTGCAACAGGTAACTCACCTCAATATTGGCATAGCGATCGTGGCTGTCTTTTACTTCACTGCGTTTGCCAAATAAAGCATCGGCTTCATCAAAGAGTAAAATCGCACCACTGCGTTCTGCTGCATCAAACACCCGCCGTAAATTCTTCTCCGTTTCTCCAATATATTTATTAACAATTTGACTCAAATCAATTCGATATAAATCTAAGCTGAGTTCTTTCGCTAATACCTCTGCTGCCATTGTTTTTCCAGTTCCACTAGCCCCCGCAAATAGAACGCTGATGCCTAAACCTCTAGTACCTCCTGTAAATTCCCACTTTTGATAGACTTGTGTGCGTTGTCTGACTTGGGCAGCAATTTCGCGTAACATTTGATGTTGCAATTGTGGTAAAATGAAATTTTCCCAACTCGCCGTAGGTTCAATTCTTTGGGCTAAGTTATCCAAACCTGAACGCGACTGTTTGCGGCAGGTATTCCATAACTGACGTGAGAGATCGTCTCCTGTTTTTTCATTGAATTGTGGCACAGATACAACTTCTGTACAAATGGTTTGAATTGTAGACGCATCCAGTTGAAATTGCGACACGAGAACGTCGAGGTTGCCATTCAGTTCGGCGGCTTGAGTTCCTAATGTTTGTTGCCACAGGTTTAGTTGTTCGGTTGCAGACAAGGGGTTAACCTCGAACCTCACACTATACTGATGATTAAGAGAAACGGGTTCGGGGCTAGCGATCAGGAGAAAACCTTGCACCGTTTCCACCCAGGGAATAAGATTGCGTTTAACGGTGGAGGAGTCCACGTCTGTACAATCAACTAATAAAGCACCGTGACTTAAAACCACTTCTCTCTCCCACAGTCTAGCCAAGGCTTCTCGTTCAGCAATATTAGCGGGAATATCAATTGCCCTGATGGTGTGTAAATTTAAACCTAGATTACTACAAGCAACGGTGGCGATCGCTTCAGAGGTTTGGGCTTCTCCACCGCAGATTTGAATAACCGAAATTTGTTGCTGTGAGCAAATTTGAGTGATTTGATCCGCTAATCTTTGATGAGACGGTGGCAATTGTGAGGGAACTTCGCACGGTTTGACCCATCCCTGAAGGCGATCGTCGAGATAAGACACTCCACTGAGATAGTGCAACACTCGTTCATCAATACTTAAACGACGGGTCGTTAAGGACTCTCCAGCCGCCACCTCAATTAACTGCCAACGTCGCAGAGGTGCAACTGGGGTTAATGCACTCCAATGAGCATCTGGCAGGGTGGCTAACATTAAACTAAAGGTGGGATAAGTAAACTTTTCATTTCCCTGGGCGATGCCACACAGTCGAGCAATAGCAGCACTCAATTCTACTCCCGCACAAACTGTTAAAATATCCCGTTCAAAGGGGGTGAGACCAAAAGCGGTGCAGAGGGTGTTGAGTGGTGAGGGCGTAAAATTGGAGGGACTGCTGATTCTTTCGGCTTCCCTGTTTTCGACCCCCTGAATGCCCTCAACATAGGCTTCTAACAACTGCCTAACTCGTTCTAAGGCAACGTTCAGGTGTTGTTGATGCAGGTCTTGTTCAGTTTGAGTGGAAGTGTTCATGGTATAACCCTACACGCTATGGTTAGGACATTGGTAAAAGCTGAAAGCTTGTCGTAGTTAACTTCTGACTTCTGACTTCTGTACGTCGCCAATCCGACGGCTCCCCTATCTGACTTGCGCGTAGCGCTATAAAGTCACCTCCTGGCTAGGGTTGAAACTGGGAGGCGTTGTCGATCGGTCGATCAGCAAACTGTCTACCCCGTCCACCCGTAAGCGCACCCAATAGTTTCCAGCAGCAATTTCTCTGGCAATAAACGTTAAGGTCTCGGTGGGAGTATTATAGGGTTGAGGGGGAATTGCGCGATCGCCTAATAGCAAAGTCACTTCCTGTTCCGGTCGAACTTGGGGACGACATCCCACGGTTAAGGTGACGTCGTTGCTATTGCGAATAGCACTGATGGGTGGAACGGTTTGAATTTGAGGTGCAAGTGCGAAAGCTAGTTCATTGGTAATGCGTGGTTGCTCACCTGTTGGAGTCACGCCCACTGACAAGGTGTAAAATCCAGAAACCCAGTCCGTAGAAGCCTCGTCAGTATTAGGAATTTGCACCCGAATTTGAGTTGCTGTTGTTTCCAGTAAATCAGTAATTTGAATGGGGTCTTCTAAGCGGGGTTGGCGAAACTCCACGGTAATATTGTCTCCAGCTAAGTGATGACCCGCCAGGGTTAAAATTTCTCCCAACTGCACGCTTGGCTGTTGGTTGGGTGGTGTAATACTTTCCAGAGTAGGAAAAGGCGGAACAAGACTAGGCTGAACTCTAACCCCTGCGTCATTTTCACCACGTCTCAAAACAGGTAAGGGAGTTCGGGATGGGCGAGTGCTTTCTATCAAAACAAGGGAAACTTGATAGGCGACTGAGATCCGATATTGCGTCTGAAAGGTTGTCCAGAGTTTTGATATTTCCTCTAGAGACATATGTTGGGGCGTAATTCTCACCCGTTCTACCTGTTGATACAAATCGTTGTCGGGTAAAGCATTTTGAATTTCTGTTGCTCCCAACAGGGGGCGATCGTGTAAAATACTCATGGCGCGACCCAAAACTCGATTACTCAACACTTCGTCATCGCCCCGTCCATAAGCCGTCACCAGGTAGAATAAATCCAATGCAAGCGGGGGCTGTCCAGTTTCGCCTGGTTTTACCTGTTGGGGAAAATCCTGATTTCGCCAAGCAGCATTGGGCGAAGTGTGGTAGAGAAATAGGTTAACCTGATTGACAGTATCGATACTCCGTGCTTTATCCAACGGTTGCACGGTGACACTCGTATCACTTAATTCTGGATCGTTGGTGACTTGCATTAATAGATTTCGTAAAGTGGCTGTGACAGCAGCGATCGCTAATGCGTTACTCATGGTATTCCTCCTGAATTGGAATGGAGGTATTCATCTAGGGATAGTCGGGGAGGTTTGGGAGAGCGCACTGGGGAATTTTTGCGAGGGGGTGGAGTATTTGCCCGCACTTCAATTCGACCAATTCGCACTTGAATAGTGGGCGGTACGGGTTGTTCTAAAGCTTGATATTTTGGCTGTTTTTGAGAAGGTTGAATCGAGTGTTCTTGAGGGTGATGAGTGGGTGATTTATTCCTGGGTGATTTAGGAAGAAAATTTGCTTCTGAACTTTTCCCCTGCGACACTTTTTTTACATCAGAATTTTCTAACAAATTAACCCTATCTTGAGTAGGCAAAAAGCTAGGTTTTTCTGATGAATTAAAGCCATTTTCTGGTTGTTCAATTTCCGGTTTTGATTTGAGATAATTATCCTGGTTTCGAGTTAATTTTCGAGAATCATGATTAACATTTACATGATTAACAGTTACAGCAGAAAAATTTTGAGACTTAATTAAAGGAACGTCTTTCTGAGTTAAGTTTTGAGTTGGATTATGAGAATATAAGGGATTAATTTGAGAATTAGTAATGGCTGAATAACTCGATTTAGAAGCCGAAATTTTAGACTCCCGTTCAGATTCTTCTCTCCTTGAAAATGTCTGGATTTCAGCAGAATTACTCTTGGTTAAAAATTCTTCCTCAACTTCTAGAAAAGATTGAGAGTTTTCTTCAGTTTCAGGAACAGCAGGTAATTCTGGTGAAATATTCTTGGATTTCTGCGTTGAATTTAATCGAGGATATTTTAAACCAATCTGTTCTGAATTTTCCTCAATATCCAATCCAACAACAGTTTGATCCGGTAAATTATGAGGAGAAAATAGAGGAGCAATTACAGGTTTCACAACAGGTGCAACCCCCCAAGTTCGTTCCACTAATCGAGTCAGAAAGTCAGCCATCACATCACCATCTCCAAATACAATTGTCGGCGAGTTGGACTCAGGGCTAAAATATCAGATTCAGACCAACCGTAGGCTAAAGCAAGGGTATAAACATCTTGTAATATTCGCTTCACTTTAACACAAATTTCCTGCCAGAAAAAAGATATAATTTCCAAGATTTCTTGCCATTCATGACCACAATTTGGGCAGTTAAAATTAAGTAAAATTTCTGCTTGTGGATCGGACTCAGCTAGAATCGTTGCAAATTTCTCTATTTTGACTTCAGATAATTCTTCAAAACTTAAAACTTTCTCTCCTTGTTTTGCTGCAATTAAACAGTTTTTCACAAGAGATAAACGGGCTTTTTGCAAGTCATCGCAGTTGGCGACTGTGACCAAATCTAAGCTATTAGGCAGACGAAAGTTAAAAACAAGTTCATCTATCCTGCGACTCAATTCAGAAGAATCCGATAAAGTTTCTGTCCGAATTTCTTGAGTTGAAAGTGAGAATTCTAATCGTTCAGAACACTTGGGACATTCAACATAACCGTTCAATTGTGAACCAAAGAATTGTTCTCGAATAGAGAGCAAATGAGCATCGCGTTGACCAATACTTAAATTTGCAAGTTCCTGACGAGACTGTTCTGGAAAAGCCAATTTTAGAATTGTTAATGCCCGGTCTAAAGGATGTTGAACAGTTCCTAATTCCCAGATTTTTAAGAGGAGTTGCTCAGAGGTCATTTCAGTTATCAGTTATCAGTTATCAGTTATCAGTACCTCCTGCAATAGGGAGGCAAGAAAATACTGAATTTTCTTTTTTTGGTAGTCCTGCATGGTAATGGTGAGGATATATATTTTTTAATTTCTCCCACACTCCCCATCTCCCCACACTCCTGGTGCTTCCTTTACCATTACTATGCACCACCACCCCGATTTTTATACTACTTTTAATGTTACAAGTTGACCTGCGGAATGTGGATTGTGAAGATACATAATATCATGAAGCTGTAAGAACCTAATTCTACCCTCAGACAGAAAAGATATATTGGCCCAATTGAGATGCTCCCCAATAATGTTGCCATTTTGGCAACATTTGGGAAGAGTACGATCATAAAATAAAAATGAAATAATCAAAAACTACTTTAGATTACATTACCTTTCTGAAGATTAAAAATGAATACAATCCGGGGAATATTAACTATTAATTTAAACTCAAGGTTATAGAAACAATGGCAATTATTCAAGTTGAAAATCCAGTAATTAATAAATCTTCCTTTGATCCAAACAATAGAAAAGATGGCATCAGTGGTGTGATGCTAATTCATAATGAAGAAGAATTTTTGGCACAGGTAATCGAAACTTGGATTGATGCTGTAGATGAATTAGTTATTGTTTTTAATGACTGCACAGATAATTCTCCTCAAATCATAGAAGAGTATGAGAGGAAATATTATCCTAAAATTAGGGCTTTTCATTACTTGCAACGGGTATATTCACCCAATACAAAAGAGCAATTAGAATTAGATGTAAATAATATCAATTCTTTTACTTTTTATTCTAACTTTAACCTCAGTAAAACACGATATAAAATTTGTGTCGAAATTAGTGGAGACCATGTTGGTATTCCTGAATATCTCAAGAAGATTTATCATTATTTGAAGCGAAAACCCCTTCAAAATAGTGCCTTGTTTTTTTCCGGAATAAATCTAAGTCGGAAACATCCAGATGATATCCAGTATTACATCGATCTTAAGGACAGTTTCATTGGGGATGGAGACCTGGCATATTGGACTGTTTCACCAGAGAATATTTTTGTAAAACATCCAAAAGAGCCGCTGTTTACTATAGTTAAATATGCGGGACTGACATCGGGGTATTATCTAGGGTTTATTTTCTGGCACACACGGAATTTAAAAAAAGACTACGGACAAGGCAACTATGGCCAGTATTCGACAGACAAGAACACATTTACCTTTTTGGATAGTGCCCTTGAAGAAGCAAAACTGGTTCCGTTATCTCCACAATTCAAGCAAAAAAACAAAGATTTTCAAAATGTTTCCTTGCCACGTTTTCCCCTTTATTTTGATTTTGGTTCTTTACCTGAGGTTGCAGGTGTTGATAGGGCAACTGAAATCCTGCAACAAGCTATTCAATATTACCAAGCTAATCGCTTTACTGAAGCTGAACAGGCTTACCGTCAAGTTTTAGATATTCAACCTGAACGCTCGGAAGCATTGTACAAATTAGGTATTCTGGCTCAACAGATGGGAAATCTTCAGACGGCTGAAGAATTTTGGAGTAGGTTGTTACAACTAGAACCAAATTCCCTAAAAACTTGGTTTAGTTTGGCCAATTTACACCAATCACAAGGACAATTTACCGCAGCTGTAGAGGCATATCGTCAAGCGCTGAAACTGCGTCCAGATTCAGCCCCAATTTACAATAACCTTGGTTATACCCTGGAAAAGCTGGGTAATTTAGAAGAAGCGATCGCCTCCTATCAAAAAGCTCTAGAACTACAGCCTGACTGTACTGAAGCTGACGTAAATTGGGGCAACGCACTCCATACCCAAGGAAAGCTTTCAAAAGACAAACAACTCCATTATGCACAATTAAATTATAACTTGGGGGTTGTTCGGGAGCAAGCCGGGGATTTGCAGAATGCTGTAGCTTACTATCAGCAGGCAATTAACCTCCAACCCGATTTTGTGGAAGCTCATTATCACTTGGGGATGGCACTGCAAGCACAAGGTAATTTAGAAGAAGCGATCGCCTCCTATCAAAAAGTTTTGGAATTCAATCCCAACTACATAGAAGTTTACAAGAATTTAGGTAAAATTTACCAGGGGCAAGGTAACTTAAAAGAGGCGACTGCTGCTTATCGACAAGGGTTAAAGCTGATTAATCCCCACTACGCCGCCGCAGTCAAAACTGAACAAGTTTCCAAGACAATTGGGGATGAGCATACCCCACCCCAACTTCCCCAAGAGGAGGTAACTGTGGGGGGACATTCCTTCCCGGCAATTCCCCCAGTGTTGGAAAATGGTAAAAAACGACCTTTCTGGAGTGTGGCGATCGCTGTACATAACCGCACCGACTATCTGCTCGAATCTTTAACTAGCGTGCTGGCGCAATGGCAAGGGGAAGAGGAGATGGAAATTATAGTTATGGACAATGCCAGTACACCACCCTTATTTGAGCTAGTAAATGCTCTGGGAAATGGTATAATTAGATATTATCGTCATCCGCAAAACATCGGGCGGCAAAGAAATTATAATGCCGGAATCGCCCTCAGTCGGGGTCGGTGGATTCACTTACTCCACGATGATGATTATGTTCTGCCTGGTTTTTATTCCCGGCTGAAACAGAGCCTGGAAGGATGTTCAGAGTCCATTGGGGCTGCTTTTACGGGATATGAAAATATCAACGACCAAGGGAAGGTAGTTGGTACCGGGGAAGTAGTTTCTTTGTATGGAGAGTATAGAGGCATACCTCAGGATTGGCTACAACAAATCGGAGTATCATGTCCAGTGGATGTGCCTGCAGTTGTGATTCGTCGGACAACCCATGAGCGTTTAGGGGGATATGACCCTAACTTGGAAATTGACGATTGGGAGATGTATAAACGTATTGCTTCCTTTTATGATTGGTGGTGTGAGCCTGAGATTTTGGCTCATTTCCGCTGGCATTCTGACAAAGTAACAGTTAAAAATTGGCGGTCTGGAAATTTAGCGACAGCTATCCGCCATGCCATTGAAATTTCTGAGGGCTATCTTCCTCAAGAATATTGTGCAGAGATTACAGCTAAAGCCCGTAGTCATCGCTTTCATGATTGTTTAACACACGCGGTGATTCCCCTCAAGGCTGGTAATCTGGCTGGTGCTTTTCAAATTATCCAAGAAGCTCTCAAAATAGATCGGTCTCCTGAAGCAGTGGCAAAGTTATTCGCTTGGTTAACTGAAGAGGAAGCTGCTCCCTTACGGGAAGAAATCATTTCTAGGTTGCTATCAATACCTGGAGATAATTATGAATCAGGTATTAATACTGAAACCAAGCAAGAACAAACTACAATCAAAGCTTAGGATTTTGAGGATATGAAAGTACTTGTAACAGGAACTGAAGGATACATCGGCTCATTACTCGCCCCTCTGTTAATGCAAGAGGGTCACGAGGTAATTGGCGTAGACACTGGGTTTTATAAGGTAGGTTGGTTGTACAATGGTACTAAATTAACAGCCAAAACCCTCAACAAAGATATTCGCCACATTACGGCAGAAGACCTCCAAGGGGTAGAAGCAGTAGTTCACATGGCGGAACTTTCCAACGATCCCCTTGGCCAGTTAGCGCCTAATATCACATATGATATTAACCATAAAGGATCAATCCGTTTGGCGGAGCTAGCTAAGGCTGCTGGAGTGCGTCGCTTTGTCTACACCTCTTCCTGTAGCGTCTATGGTTTTGCCAGTCAAGACTACGTTAACGAAGAGTCTGCCATCAATCCCCAAACTGCTTATGCCAAATGTAAAGGACTTGTGGAACAAGATGTTAAACTGCTAGCTGATGACGGCTTTTCTCCTACCTTTTTGCGGAATGCCACCGCCTATGGAGCTTCTCCCAGAATGCGCTTTGATATTGTCTTAAATAACTTAGCAGCTTGGGCTTGGACAATTAAAGAAATCAAGATGACTAGCGATGGTACACCTTGGCGTCCTTTAGTTCACCTGTTGGATATCTGCAAAGCTATTCTCTGCACCTTGGAAGCAGCACGGGATATAGTTCATAACCAAATCTTTAACGTTGGCGACACCCATAGTAACTATCAAGTCAAAGAAATCGCTCAAATAGTAGCAGATGTGTTTACGGGTTGTCAACTAAGCTTTGGTAAGCACGATCCAGATAACCGCAGCTATCGGGTTTCTTTTGAGAAGATTAACCAGAACTTACCAGGATTTAAATGTGATTGGAATGCTGAAAGTGGTGCTAGGCAATTCTTGAATATATTCAAGCAAATTGACATGACCAAAGAAACATTTGAATTTAGAGGATTTACTCGTCTCAAACAACTAGAGTATCTCCTTCGTACCCAGCAAATTGACCAAGATTTTTTCTGGTATCAATAATCAAGACTTACGCACCCAAACAAGAAACCGGGTTTATTAACCTGATTATTGTTTTTCAAACCACGAAATTTTGTCGATCAACCCGGTTTCTGCGTAAGTCCTAAATAATATAATTTTCATATTTAACAATGCAAGAACATCAAAATAACAAAAATTTACATCAAGGCAACTGTCTATTTTGTGGCACAGAATTACGTCACACATTCGTAGATTTGGGAATGTCTCCCCCCTGTGAAAGCTATCGCAAACCGGAACAGCATAATGAGATGGAGGCATTTTATCCTTTACATGCTTATGTTTGTGAGGAATGCTTTTTAGTTCAGTTGCAAGAGTATATTACTCCTGAAAATATCTTTAGCGACTATGCCTATTTTTCCTCCTACTCTGATAGCTGGTTGCAACACGCCAAAAACTATGTTAATCTGGTAACAGAACGTTTCCAATTAAATGACCAAAGTCAGGTAGTGGAAATTGCCAGTAACGATGGTTATCTATTGCAATATTTTGTTGCCAAAGGTATCCCTACATTGGGAATAGAACCAGCAGCAAACATTGCCAAGGTAGCAGTCGAAAAAGGTATTCCTACAGTTGTCAAGTTCTTTGGAGAGGAGACAGCTAGAGAACAAGTTGAGAAGGGAATAAGCGCTGATTTATTGTTAGGTAACAACGTCCTTGCTCATACTCCCTATCTTAATGATTTTGTCAAAGGGATGAAAATCATCCTCAAACCGCAGGGAGTAATTACAATGGAATTTCCCCATTTGATGCGGTTAATGGCAGAAAATCAGTTTGACACTATCTACCACGAACACTTCTCTTATTTCTCTTTCATTACCGTAGAAAAAGTTTTTGCCACTCACGGTTTAACTATTTTTGATGTAGAAGAATTACCCACTCATGGCGGTTCTTTAAGAATTTATGCTCGTCATACAGAAAATACTTCTCAAGCAGTGAGTGAAAAAGTATTAGAACTGAGAGCGAGAGAAGAAGCGGCTGGTTTTACAAACTTAGAAACATATTTTTCCTTTGGGGAAAAAGTCAAAGAAACCAAACGTAAATTGCTTGATTTCTTAAGTAAAGCTAAACGTGAAGGAAAATCAATAGTTGGTTATGGTGCTCCTGGAAAAGGAAATACCCTCTTAAATTACTGTGGTATCCGCACTGATTTTCTTGACTATACAGTAGATCGTAGTCCTTACAAACAAGGTCTATTTTTACCAGGAACTCATATTCCAATTTTTCATCCTGACAAAATCCAAGAAACTCAACCAGACTATGTGTTAATTTTGCCCTGGAATTTGCAGGAGGAAATTATGAAACAAATGACTTACATTCGGGATTGGGGTGGTCAATTTGTTGTCCCAATTCCGGAAGTAAAAGTTTACCCTTAATTCAGAAATACCCTGAATTTGAGTAGAGGTAATCCTCTTCCAGAAAGAGAGAAAGAGAGATGGTTGTTTCCTTAATTGAATATATAAATAATGTGGAATAGCCTAATCAAAATTTGCTTAATTAATAGTTTAAAAAAAGGAGAATAGAAAAATGAAAGTAGTTCTATTTTGTGGCGGTTTTGGAACCAGAATGAGAGAATATTCAGACAGCATTCCCAAGCCAATGGTGAATATTGGTTATCGACCTATATTATGGCATGTAATGAAATACTATGCACTCTATGGTCATATAGATTTTATCTTGTGCTTGGGTTACAAAGCTGACCTGATTAAGAGCTATTTTTTAAATTATAATGAGTGGCTCTCTAATAATTTTACTCTCTCAAATGGGAGTCAAATGCAACTCTTTAATCGAGATATCCAAGATTGGAATATTACCTTTGTAGATACAGGTTTAACTGCCAATATTGGTCAAAGATTCAAGGCAATTGAACCATATCTAGAAGGAGAAGAAGTATTCCTGGCTAACTACAGTGATGGCTTGACAGACTTACATCTACCAACACATATCGAGAATTTTTCTAAGCTTGATAAAATTGCTAGTTTTTTATGTGTTAAACCAAGTCAAAGCTTTCACTTAGTTGACATGGATGAACAAGGTTTGGTGAAAGATTTCAAGGATGTCACCCAGCGCGATATTTGGATTAATGGCGGATATTTCATCTTTAAGAAAGAAATATTTAAATATATTAATCAAGGGGAAGAACTTGTCCTTAAGCCTTTTGAAAGATTGATTGCCAAAGAGCAACTTTTTGCTTATAAGTATACAGGCTTTTTCGGAGTTATGGATACTTTTAAAGAGAAGCAACAATTGGATGATATGTATGCTAGTGGTGAAAGACCTTGGGAAGTATGGAGAGATAAAGAATTAGAGGTATCCCATGTATGATGGAAATTAAGTTTAACAAAACAGAAGAATCTGAGTACAAAATTCTCTGTTTTGGTGCCCATTGCGATGATATTGAAATCGGCTGTGGAGGTACAGTCTTAAAACTGATTGAAAAATACAATAACATCACCGTATATTGGGTTATTTTTAGCTCTAATGAGCAAAGAGCGCAGGAAGCCACTGAAAGTGCCAATATCTTCTTAAAAGAAGTATCGGCAAAGAAAATTATCATTAAAAATTTCCGAGATGGCTTTCTGCCTTTCCATGGTATAGAGTTGAAAGAATGCTTTGAACAATTAAAGCAAGAATTTTCACCAGATTTGATTTTCACTCATTACCGTGACGACCGTCACCAAGACCATCGCTTAATTTCTGATTTAACCTGGAATACTTTTAGAAATCATTTAATTTTGGAATACGAAATTCCTAAATATGATGGCGATTTAGGAATTCCCAATTTTTTTGTGCATCTGGATGATCTACTCTGTCGCCGAAAAATTCAGTACATTCTGGATGCCTTTCAAAGCCAGAATAATAAGCAATGGTTTACCGAAGAAACTTTTCGTTCAATTCTCAGAATTAGGGGTATTGAGTCTAATTCACCGAGTAAATATGCTGAAGCATTTTATGGCCGCAAAATAGTTTTTTAATCAATTCAGATGATATTCACAGAAACTAAGCTACGAGGCGCATTTATTATTGACTTAGATAAAAAAGAGGATAGTCGAGGTTTTTTTGCTCGTACTTTTTGCGTCAATGAATTTGAAGCTCATGGATTGAAACCTACAGTTGTTCAATGTAACCTTTCTTTTAACAAGAGAAAAGGAACTGTGCGAGGTATGCACTATCAAAAACATCCCTCCACAGAAACAAAGTTAGTTCGCTGTATCCGAGGGGCTATCTATGATGTAATTATTGACTTACGTCCAGAATCTCCTACATACTTATCCCATATAGGAGTCGAATTAACATCTGAAAATCACCGTGCTCTCTATGTACCGGATAACTTTGCCCACGGTTTCCAAACCCTAGCTGATGAGACTGAAGTACTATACCAAATGGGTGATTTCTATGCCCCAGAATATGCCTCCGGTTATCGTTATGACGACTCAGCTTTTAGTATTAAATTGCCTCTACCTGTGAGTGAAATTTCTGATAAAGATTTAGCTTGGTCATCATTTACAAATTCTAATTGCGATCGGGCGGTCAAGCCGACCGTTAATTCCTGTGGAGGGAGTGCTGCCGACAGTTCCGGTGGAAGCAGGTAGGGACGTTGCATGCAACGTCCGTACACAGTAAAATGTCACATTATGCGGTGCGACCCCGCGTCGCCGACAGGCGCAAGCGGTCAGACCCCGCGTCGGCGTAAGACGCAAGGGAATGCTGACCAAGAGAGGGAACGCGCACCAAGAGAGACATTTTATATCGGTTTTATGAAGCAGAATATAACAGTAACTACATAATTATAAGACTTCAAAGAAAGAATTTTGAAAGTCGCTGAGGAATGGCTAAAATGAGTACAATTTTTTTCGATTCTACTATTAGTGATGATGTCAGAAGAGAGCATCTCTACAACGGACATCTATTCGTCTTTTCTCCTTGTCCTAGCGCGATAGCCCTCTGCGATCTTGCCCGTGAAATGGCAGAGGAAGCCTTTGCTCCTTTAGATCCCAGAGAAGCTCAACACAGTTTACCTGTGGAAGATTTTGTTGCGATTTTAGCGAAGCTCAAGCCAGCATTTATCCACCATCCCAAATCAAAACAACTCATTCAGGGGATCTTGCAAGAGAGTGGATGTGACTTAAATAAAACCTACTTTGACGTACCAAGACTGAGAACGGCAACAAGTGATGGCTATCTTAGCAGTGGTATTGCTTATGCTTTCCATCCCCACCGTGATACTTGGTACTCTGCTCCTCAGTGCCAAATTAATTGGTGGCTTCCAGTTTACGAGATTACATCAGAGAATGGTATGGCATTCCATCCCCGATATTGGAGTCAGCCAGTGAAAAACGGGTCAAGGGACTACAATTATGCCCAGTGGAATAAAGAAAGTCGCAAAAATGCCGCGAAGCACATTAAAACGGATACACGCAAGCAACCCCATCCAGAAGAACCTCTAGAGTTAGATCCACAACTACGATTAGTAACAAAAGTTGGTGGGATGATTCTATTTTCAGGGGCACAGATGCATTCTACTGTCCCCAACACTTCGGGGTATACTCGCTTCAGTATCGACTTTAGAACGGTACACTTTGATGACGCGATGGCTCAACGGGGCGCTCCTAATATTGATTCTGCTTGCACGGGAACTTCCTTGGGCGACTTCTTGCGGGGCAGTGACTTCTGCTCAATTCAAGAGTCTCTGGTGACATTCTATGACAACAAATCATTTACAGATGTACCAACTTCCCAAAAAATTGCGATCCCTCATTAAAACTAAATCTCAATCAAAAAGACAATCCAATGACTTTAGCTAACTTTAACGCTTTAAATAAACAGTCTTTTGAACAATCGAAGGTTTTACAACAAAAAAGCCATTCTCTAATTCCTGGTGGTTGCCATACTTACGCTAAAGGTGATGACCAACTCCCAGAAAACTCACCTGGCTTTATTGTCAAAGGTAAAGGTTGTCATGCATGGGATGTGGATGGCAATGAATTTATCGAATACGGAATGGGGCTACGTGCTATAACTTTGGGACATGCTTATCCAGCTGTCGTAGAAGCAGCTTATCGGCAAATGCTGCTTGGCAATAATTTTACTAGACCAGCAACCATTGAAGTGGAATGTGCTGAGGAACTACTTAGTTGGGTTCCCGATGCAGAAATGGTGAAATTTGCCAAGGATGGCTCAACAGTGACTACCGCAGCAATTACACTGGCAAGAGCTTATACGGCACGAGATATGGTTGCTATTTGTGGCGATCATCCTTTCTTCTCTTACAATGACTGGTTTATTGGCAGTACGCCTATGTCTGCTGGTATTCCACAAGTGATTCAAGATTTGACGGTTAAATTCCATTTTAATGATATTGAAAGTGTGAAAACCATTTTTGCTAATCATTCTGGGAAGATTGCTTGTGTCATTCTAGAACCAGCTAAATATGAAGACCCGTCTAACCATTTTCTCCATGAGGTACAAAAACTCTGTCAAGAAAATGGGGCGATTTTCATCTTGGATGAGATGATTACTGGATTTCGTTGGTCTACTGGGAATGCCCAAACCTACTACGGTGTTGTTCCTGACTTATCAACATTTGGAAAAGGCATGGGAAATGGTTTCGCTGTTTCTGCACTGGTTGGTAAACGAGAACTAATGGAGTTAGGCGGAATTTACCACGACAAAGAGCGCGTATTTCTACTCTCTACTACCCATGGAGCAGAAAACCATGCCTTAGCTGCCGCGATCGCTACCATGAAAGTTTTCCGACAAGAAGGCGTAATAGAACATCTTTACCAAAAAGGAGAAAGATTGCGCCAGGGCATTAATCAGGCGATCGCAGTTCATAAACTTCAAGATTACTTCCAGGTTGTTGGCAAACCTTGTAATTTAGTTTATGCAACCCGTGACCAAAATAAACAAGCATCCCAGGCATTTAGAACTTTATTTCTACAAGAAACTATCAAACGAGGCTTAATAATGCCTTCTCTTGTGGTGAGTTTTTCCCACACTAATCAAGATATTGACAGTACCATCGAAGCAGTTGATGAATCTTTGAAGGTTTATCGAAAAGCCTTAGAAAATGGAATAGAACAGTATTTAATTGGTCGTCCAGTCAAACCTGTCTTTAGAAAATATTGTTAAATAGTGTAGAAAATTTGGTCATATACGATTATAAATATGCTACAACAGACTCATCCACCCTATTTGCAAAACTCTAGCCATTCAGACAGAATTGGTCAAGACCTTTATCAGTTAATCTCTGAACTATATCCTATCTGTCGCAGTATTACAGGAAATGGCTTTAGAGAAACTCTGAAAATTATCCAAAAACATATTCCATTAGAAATCCATGAAATACCAACAGGAACTCAAGTATTTGACTGGACTGTTCCGAAAGAATGGAATATTAAAGATGCTTACATTAAAAACTCTCAAGGGGATAAAATTGTAGATTTTGCTAATTCAAATCTACATATTATGAACTACAGTATTCCAGTTCATAAAAAAGTATCTCTTCTAGAACTTAAAGAACATTTATTTACAATTCCAGAACATCCTGATTGGATTCCCTACCGAACTTCTTACTATAAAGAAAGGTGGGGATTTTGTTTGACTCATAACCAATATTTAGAATTGCAGGATGAGGAATATGAAGTTTATATTGATTCCTCCCTTGAACCAGGTCATCTCACCTATGGTGAATATTTTATACCAGGAAAAACTACAGATGAGGTGTTAATTTCTTGCCATGCTTGTCATCCCTCCCTTTGTAATGACAATCTTTCGGGAATATCAATTGCTGTCTTTTTAGCAAAACATCTCAGTCAAATTACACCATACTATTCTTATCGGTTTGTTTTTATTCCCGGAACCATTGGTTCAATTACCTGGCTATCTGTAAATGAAAAAAATGTTTCTAAAATTCAACATGGTTTGGTATTAACCTGTTTGGGAGATAATGGTAATTTTACTTACAAAAAAAGCCGTCGTGGTGACACTGAAATTGATAATATTGTCACTTATGTTCTTAATAATACGGCTGAAGATTATAAAATTATTGACTTTTTTCCCTATGGCTATGATGAGCGTCAATATTGTTCACCAGGATTTAATTTAGCTGTAGGCTGTTTTATGCGATCGCCTCATGGAACTTTTCCTGAATATCACACATCAGCAGATAATTTGACTTTTGTGCAACCCGAATATGTAGCTGATTCTTTCTATAAATGTATGTCGATCTTACAGATTCTCGACAACAATAAAATCTATGTAAACCAAAACCAAAAATGCGAACCGCAATTGGGTAAAAGAGGTTTATACAGGGCAATTGGTGGTCAAAAAGATAGTGGATTAAATGAAATGGCAATCCTGTGGGTTTTGAATTTATCCGATGGGGAATATACATTGTTAGATATTGCTAAAAGGTCGGGAATGGCATTTAATGAGATTAAAAAAGCCGCTGATGCATTATTGGAAAATGGTTTGCTATTAGACCTCTCCAGAAAAGAGGGAACACTTAACACTTAACTGGGAACACTTAACCCACCCCTAACCCCTCCCTGGAGGGGAGTAATTGATAATTTATGGATAAGAATTGATTTTATTTTTCATTTTTGGAGAAGTCTATTAGATAGTAATATCAAGTAACATTAATT
>JAAUYJ010053013.1_pt1 | contig 37617 bp, 11 predicted proteins | sample 7278031 | NCBI WGS metagenome assembly JAAUYJ01 (sample SAMN14350222, study PRJNA611818) | marine sediment metagenome | isolation source: surface marine sediment (1.8m) | place: French Polynesia: Moorea | collected 2018-08 | reverse complement strand
ATTTGGCAACAGGAAAATTAAATCAACAACAGTTAGTTGAAGTGGTTTCTGGTATTGCAGAAGGATGTCGTTTAGCGGGGTGTGCTTTAATTGGGGGAGAAACTGCAGAAATGCCTGGTTTTTATTCTCCTGGTGAGTACGATCTGGCAGGTTTTGCTGTAGGAATTGTAGAAAAAAGTTTGATTTTGGATAGGTCTCAAGTCAAAGTAGGGGATGTGGCAATTGGATTAGAAAGTAGTGGAATTCATAGTAATGGTTTTAGTTTGGTGAGAAAGATTATTGACGAACAAAATATTTCTCTACAAGATAGCCTAGATTTTTTAGAGGAAAAAAGTTTAGGAGAGGCGTTATTAACTCCCACAAAAATTTATGTTAAACCAATTTTAGCAGCGCAAAAGTCTGGTTTAGATATTCATGGTATGGCTCATATTACTGGGGGTGGTTTACCTGAAAATTTACCTCGTTGTTTGCCTGAAGGAATGTCTATTAATATTGATAAAAATAGTTGGGAAATTCCTCCTATTTTTAGCTGGATATCTGAAGTTGGTAATGTGAATGAGGAGGCAATGTTTAATACTTTTAATATGGGGATTGGTTTTGTAGTTTTGGTATCACCAACTCAGCTAGAAATGGCAATTAATTGGTTTTCTTCTCAGGGAATACGAGCTTACAGTTTGGGTGAGGTTAATTAGTTTTTGATAAAATATTTATTTAGAGGAATTTGTTTTGGGTAAAGTGGGATAATAGCATTTTCCTAGGAAAAAAACAATCACTATCAGCTAATAGATAGTCTGTCAAGGAAGTTTGGGGAGGGTGGGGAGATGTCCGAACATTTGGAGTAATAATTGTACCTTGATCTTTTTATGCAAGTTTGCCTTTTATCCTAACTTTTTAGTCTTAAAGGCTGAAAAATTTGCACTTTTTTCGCTCCCAAAATGCGCTAAAAATTTATTTATCAGTGCTTTTAGATTATATTGGCCATCCACACTTACTTATCCCACACATTACGCGCTCTGCACAACCAGTTAATACCCATTTAAAATGCCTATTAGCAAGTCAGAAGTGATAAGTGATAAGTCAGAACTGATCAGGGTTTTCCTTTGAACGAAGCAGACAACAATAGGTCGTTTAAATGCACAACAGCTTAATAACTATCTATTAATAATGTATACATTAATTAATTAATTAATTAATTAATTATTTATTTATTTTTGTTTGTGTCAATCATTAGTATGATTATAAATATAATTCAGCAATAACTCTTTTGCTTTCCTCTAGGGAAGAATAGGGGGTTAGCTGGCTTATTTCTTGTTTATAGTTATAATTGTTCAGCTATTCCTAATCTGAGAATATGAGAGCTGATTTTTCAAGTAAATATTAAGAGGTCGAGCTCCTTTATAGTCTATAGCTTTGCGAGTTTTAGTTAACTAAAACTTAAATGATTTAGGACTAGGTGAAATAAGAGTTTTCCTGTGGAATGCTGCACCAACAGCTAAATTTATGAATTAGCTCTGAGAACTTTTTCCTATAAGTAAACTCACTAATTTTTCCCCAAAAAACTTGTATACTTAATTTTGACTATTTTCATTATTTATTTAAACTGTTGCAATTAAAAAGCGGTCAGCGCTCAGCAATCAGCAGTCAGCAGTAAACGTAAGACCGGGGACTGTTACCCCTCCTAAAGCTTCCGGTTTATAGAAGCCGGGGATTTAAACCAGAGCTGCTCAAAGCTGTTAACGCAGTTACGACCCAGGAGGCTAGCTGAATGCTAAAAGCTAATAGCTAGTTAAATTTATCTATAAATATGCTGAATATAAACTATATTTAGATTCAGTAAATCAAGACTATAAACAGAAACCTACAGGCGTGTCAAGACTAAAATTGTGGGTTAGGAGCGAGCAACCCCCTAAGATATCTCTCCCCCAACCCCTCTCCTGCTCTGAGAGGGGAGATTCCCCCCCTAACGCAAGTAGGGAAGGGGGTTGGGGGATTAGGTTTTTTAACCCACATTTTCCAGCTTGACACGCCACTACGTCTTTTCTAAGATATGATAGAATGCTAAAAAAGAAACATATTCCAACACCACTGATTGAAAAAAAGAAAAGAAAAAAAGTCAAGATTGTAGAAAAAGTAGAGCAGCGACGAGTTACTACTCCTTATGTTATTCGGCGATTTATTATTTATTTTTTACGGGTACAGTGGCGCAGTTTTACTCGCAAACCAGATATAGAAAAAACAGCAACTCAATTGCGAGAAGTACTTGAAGATTTTGGTGGTTTTTGGGTAAAAGCAGGTCAGGTCTTAGCACTACGAACAGATATTTTGCCAGAACCTATATGTGATGCCTTACGAAGTTTACAGTCTGAAGCACTTGGTTTTCCTTTTGATGTCGTACGCTCAACTATTGAGTCAGAATTGGGTGTTCCTTTGAAGAAAGTTTTTGCAGTTTTTGATGAGGAACCTCTAGCAGCAGCTTCTATTGCTCAAGTTCATACTGCAGTTTTGCGTAAAAAACAAATTCCTGTGGTTGTTAAGGTTCAGCGTCCTGGTTTAGAAGATGCTTTTAAACGAGATTTAGAGGTGATTAAAGGTCTAGTTAATATATTAATTTTATTGAATATTGCTACTTATTTAGGTTGGGGTGAATTTATCACAGAGTTGGATAAAACTTTTCGAGAGGAACTAGATTTCAGATATGAAGCAAGCAGCACTATAAGAATGAGAAAGTCTCTTAAAGAACATAAAGTTTTTGTGCCGAAGATATACGAAAAATATTCTAAACGTCGGATTTTGGTAATGGAATTTATAAATGGTGTAATGATGTCAGACTATATTACTACCCTAGCGAATAAACGTTCTCTAGCTCTGAAATGGGAGGAAGAAAATAATATTGATCGAGTAAAACTTGGGGAAAGGTTATACTTGTCCTTGTTCCGACAACTGTTTGAAGACAATCTATTTCATGCTGACTTACATCCAGGTAATATAATATTGTTGCGTGATAATAAGTTCGTGCTGATTGACCACGGAAGTACTGGTTCTTTGGAGGCAGAATTAAGGAATACTTACTTGAACTATGTTAATGGTTTAGGGGAAGGAAATTTTACCAAAGCGGCTGATTACTATATTAGATTTGGTGTTGGTATTCCTAAAGTGGATATCGATCGAGTGCGAGTAGAGATGGGGCGTCAGTTTGAGAACTGGTATGTCAAATCTCAAGTTAAAGGAGTACCGTTTAGGCAAAAATCTTTAGGTGGAGCTATTAAAGGAGTAACTGATGTCGCTTTTGCCTATAAAATCCCTACTAACTGGGATTTTTTAAAGCTTACTAGGTCTGTTCTAGCATTAGATGGTTCACTGCAATATCTATGGCCAGATATAGATGTGTTTCAACTTATTAACAAGTATAATAGACAAGCACAGCGTCGTGCTTTAATTAATAATCTACGTCCTGAGAATATTCTTAAATGGGTTAACCAAGCTTCAGATGTTGTTAATCAGTATAATTACTTGGTTTTACCAGAAATCAGAAAGCGAACAAATGCCTATGAATTGTCAGTTAATCAGTTTGCTCTCTCAATGGTAGTGATTTTGCAGAAGTTATCTTATCTAGTGCTGGTCGCTGAATTTTTTGCATTGTATGTATTCCTTTATCAACACTATTTTGAGGTTATTCAGCCTATTAATACTCAAATGATTGATGAAGTAGTTAGCAAGCTCCCATATGTACCATACTTGGAGTGGGTCGGAATATTAATTTTTGTAGGACTGGTTTTCCAAGTTTTATTAACTGCAGCTAGAATTTTAGGGCGTAAAGAGTTAAATGTTTAAGGTTGTCTGAAAGAGGATAGTGACGTACAGTTTGCAAAGTCTTATGGGTAAGGGGAGGAAACAGGAGACAGGAGAAATGGGAACTGTAGAGGAGGTAGGAGGAAAAATAATCCCTAAACCCTAATGTAGGGAGAATTACATGGAACCTTCCTACAACAAATTCAAATGGGGTTGCACATAGAATCTGGTTATATAATATCTGTTTATAATTTCTTAAATTACTTCAAAATTAGACATCTCCACTAAAAGAGGTAGCAGGGTATAGGGAGTAGGAAGTAGGGAGTAGGGAGTAGGGAGTAGGGGGAAATAATTGATAATTTCTGTACTATAATTGATTTTATTTTTGGCGTTGCTAATTTGAGGTATGATACCATGTCTAGATAAGAGCGCGATGGAACTCCGTTACCTTTACGCTCCCCGAAAAAATTTCTCCTTCTACTCGGGGTTTCTTCTTCTTTCTTTCCTCCTGACTCCTGTACGGGCGGCCGTTCGCCCCTACTACCTGACTCCTAAAGAATTAAGTAAAGAATTAAGATTAGTATCATACACGCGCTTTACCAACCAACGCCTGATTTTTTTATTATTGGAGATGTCTATTTAATCCCCCCTACTCCCCCGCTCCCCCACTCCCATACTCTCAACTATATAATAAGTATTCAACCGGACATGATATAATACCCCACAGTCAACGGGGGTGCTTAAAATTGTTTGGGGTGAGTAGACGCGGAGTGGCAAGTCTTTGACTATCCCCATACAATTTTCCCTTCTGCGTCCCCCCTTTCAAAGGGCAAAGCTGTTTCAAAGTACTGTAGATTAAGGATTTAGAGAGAACAGGAGTAATGGGGATAGTGGAACAGTGAAATTTGCCAAAATTTGCTGAAAAATCAGCAAATAAGCGTCTTTAAGCTCTGAAAGCTCTGAGAGAATATTTGGTTCAACCCTGCTTAAAAGCCTCTATCCCCGTGTCTCCCTGTCTCTCCGTCCCCGTGTCTATCCAGAATGAAACAGCCCCCCTTTCAAAGGGGAGTTGGGGGGATACATAGCTGCCTTCTTCAAAGAAATATCTATTCTAGCCTAGCCTTCGAGCTATATTTCATGTCCTTTTCAGATTCCTTAGTAATTTCTCTCATCTTTTTGGTAAAGTCTTTTATCTTCAAATATTCTTCGTATTGGGCAACATGTTGATAAGCAAATTGTACAGACCAATTCATCAAGTTCACGATATTGTTGCTATCTATTAAATTGGCATTAAACTGGGCAAATGTACCAAAACCAGGGATTCCAGAGAACGCATCAAAGAATCTTTCAAAGAAATTGCCCAATGCTACATTTGCCTGTCCACCACTATCTAATGCTTGAGCCAAAATCTTGGCGAAAGCTTCAGAATATTCCTTAGTAATTCCTTTAAAGGTATCTTCTACTACATCTCCAATAAAATTAGGCACAAATAATGCTACCTGTAATTGTTGAAATAAAAGTAAAAAGATCAGTGAAGTAGTCTGAGTTGAAATATAATCTTTAATCTCTCGATTGTCATTAATATATTGAAGAGCAAATTTTCTGTTAAATTTGCCTTTATAGCCGTTAAATGCAGCAGGTTGATTAGAGATATGCTTGTATTTATTTTGTTTGGTACTCTGGCGGAGAATGTCAGTACAAGTACTAATCAGTATACTACCAGAAATATCAGGTTCATATATGGTGGCTAGTTTACCAGTATTGTTGGTTAAAGAAGGAACCATATCGAGATCGCACCAAAATCTATAAGTGTTTTTACCTAATCCCTTATCATTATACTTCGCTACAAACTTATCATTTGTAAAACATGGATTTCCTACTGAGACCACTTTTATTTTGCATAAGCCATATTTATCCCACTTCTTTTGCCTCTCTTTGAGTGCAAAAGCTACAATCTGTGCTAGAGCGCCTCCTAAACTGTGGCCAGCAACAGTAATTTCCACCTTGAGTTTTCGTGTTATTGTTGTTCGTAGAGATTCTATCTTTGCTTTTATTTCTGTGATTATTTTTTCTATTGCCTCATCTGATACAATGTCATCATACTCGTCTGCTTGCCTTGTAATAAGTTTTTTCAAGTCACGATCGTCTAAATTCAATATCTCTTCTATATCTCGATTTTGCAAAGATCTTTTTGTTGCTTTAATTACTTTTTTAACTATTTTCTTAATTATCTCTTCTTGTTCTTTTAACTCCTCAATTATGTCTTGTTTTTCTTCAATTATGTCTTTTTTTTTCTCAATTATGTCTTTTTTTTCTTCTGTTCGTAATGTTTTTCTTCCTGATGTTTGTGTTATGTTTAAATCACTTTCTCTAATTATAGATTCCAATTTTTCTTCTATGTCATCTATCCCAGTTTTTATTTTCTCTATTTTTTCCTTTTTCTTATTTTCTAGCAAGCTGTTTATTTGGTTTCTAAGAAACTCTAAAATTAACTCACCACGAGAACCCTGCATTTTTGTTAAATGAACTTTCAATCCTCTGCTAGCTCCTGATGCAATGGCAGGTTTATCGCTTTTTGATGTTTTATCTCTAACGTCTTTACTCCAGGGTTCGCCATGATTCCAAGAGCGAGTTTTAAATATACTTAAATCTTGAAATATAGTAGCAAAAATTGAGAAAGGATTTGTTCCTGCAATGGAAATTACATACCTTTCCGTATCACAATCTTCATTATACTCTTTATACTCTTTATTAAACTCATAACTATCCTCATTCTTATTAGTGCTATAGGGATGATACTTAGCAACAAACATTGTACCATCTGCTATATTAGAAGTTTGTCTTTGCTCGACACTAACACCCCACACAAGTTCCCATTTTCCAATTAATCTCTGAATATCCCGATCCGCAAAAGTGTCTTTAATAGCTCTAGTACCTAAATTCTCTAGATATGTTTCTTTACCAGTATAAAGCTTAGGAAAGGAAACACAATAGGAAAGCCAGATCAAAGAAAATATTTTCCTGTCCCATAGATACTTTGGTGGTGAGTTTTTATCATATTTGTCATAGCCTTTATTCTCTATTCCTGATTTATCTATATCTAGATTAAATTTTTCTTTCGCTGGCTTTGCCATAATAATACTTCCTTTTGTTGTTGTGTTGTGAAAAATTGAATGATGTCCAAAAAGTGGGTCTAGAAATCTCTACTAAGCGATCGCCCATTCACTAGAAATACCTGTAGAGATTAATAATCCTTGCAGGTATCTATGAGATTATCTTATCAGATCAAGGTATGGAGCGATCGCCAATCATATTTTCTTAAGATCGGCAAATCAAATAATTAACTTTTCACAGCCATTTCACGATCTAATACTTCACCTTGAGGAAGTCCATCATTTTCAAACACTTTAGGATTAGAATCATCCATCCTGTGGAAAAGAGAGTAAAAGCGATCGCCCATAAACTAGAAATACCTGTAGAGATTATTAATAATCCTTACAGGTCTCTATAGATTATATTATCAGATCAAGGTATAGCGCGATCGCCAATCATATTTTCTCAAGATTGACGAACCAAATAATTAACCTTTAGCAACTATTTCACGTTCGCGCTCTAATACTTTGCCTTGAGGAACTTCGTCATTTTCAAATATTTTAGGAGCACTATAATCTATTCTTGCATCCTTGGGAATATTTGCCCAAACTATTCTCTGCTTAGAGTCATAGCTAAAATTACTCCAGGGAACAGTATCCTCCAATGCCATATGCGCCGGTAATATGAGTGGTATAAATCCGACCACAAACCGGAATACATCCACTGTCATATATAGAGTGTAAAACACTAACCCCAAACTAATACTGACTAGAGGCGATAAGTCAGTCCCCCAAAAACAGACTGCAGCAACAAGTAAGGATAGGACATAGGGATACAAAAGACTTATGAAGAGAAATAATACAGTATATGTTAAAGGAGGAGTTCCATAAAGATGATTAATCCTTTCAGCATAACGTTCCTTACCACCTTCAACCGAGCCTGATCCATACTGGCGAAAACGTAAAGGCATTGGAGCTCCAAATAGGAAACCCTGAAGTTGCTTCCAAGAACTTAAGTGCTGCCAAATCTTAGGTTGAGTACCAATTAGTTCCGCCATTTCTTCCATCCATTGATCGAAGAAGTAGATGTGAGGCCAGCGCTCTGTCATTTTGGGATTTTTGCGTGCGTGGTTATCAGCTTCTCTTTTAATTAGTTTTTTCAACTCTTCTTTCTCTGGCAACTCAAACCCACCAGAAAAAACTTGAGCAATAAAGCGTGACTGCATTTCTGCCATAGCAGGGATAGAGCCAATAGTTGGCCGAACAGTACCAGTAAATGCCAGACCAGGCATATCGGGATGTATACAGCCTTTATACAAGTCTTGGTGTCGGTATTGCCAGTTATCAGGAAATTCAATTAAGGCAGCTCCAGACTTAAATCCTGTATTAGCTACCACCATATCTACTTCTTCTCGACTTCCATCTGGGAAGTAAGCACCTGTTTCATCAAAGCGCTGTACCTTGCCTTTTGGTATAATCTTACCAGTATCAACCAAATACATTATATCATCAGGAGGAGTATCTGGTCGAGTCAGATTCCCACTAGCATCTCCAAAACTGCTGCTAGGTTTAGGCCAATATTTACCTGCCCAATAATAAGGAATATAAGCTGTTGGTAGCCATTCTTTAGGAAATTTTTGTAACCATGGATGATATTTGGCATAGGCACTACGTAATGGCTCTGGTAAGCGAGTAATCCAGCTCATTTCCGCACTCAATATTTCCTGGTAGTCCTTAATATATTGACCGAGTGGCCAGAATTGGATCTGATCGAATGGTTTATTAGTATAAGGATAAACACGAGGAGCAAAATTAAAGCCACCCGCTGCCACAACAGTTTTAGCTGCTACACTACTAATTTCAGAGCTGATTCCAATTCCACTTTCACCAAGACCCATGCACACTACTTTTTTATCACGAAATTCTTCCGGGCCTTTATATTTGAATCCGTGCATTACAGTACCAGTAAACTTATCTAGTCCTGGAATTTCCCTAATAACTGGTTTACCATGTAAGCCAGTGCTAATAACTACATAGTCATAACCACTGTAAGTTTCCTTGTCAGTAATTACATCATATTTACCATCAGTGGTGCGATCAATCGCCTTAACATCAATTCCAAAGTGAACTTTATCTTCTAACCCATAATGTTTAGTAAATGAGCTTAGATACTCCATCATTTCTTCTGGCTTCATAAAGTCAGCATATTCACTTGGTGCTGGGTAACAGCCATATTCTGTCATCCACTTGGAAGAAGTGAGGGTTGAAGTCTTCCAGCAATATTTGTGCCATACACCACCTAAAGTTGCTTCCTTTTCTAAAATCGTCAAATCTAGGCCGATATCTAAAAGTTCTTTAGCAGCTATTAGGCCAGAAGAACCAGCCCCTACAACTATAGCTCGTTTTGTTTCTGTCATCGCCATTTCCTTATTTTTAAAGTTTTTTTGACTTCAGGCTTAAGAATTATTTAATTTTATCCTATAATGATGATACATTTTTTTTTATTTGTCAATACTTGATTTTGTGGACATTACGATGGACTATAGCAATTTTTCCAACGTAACGAATATATCTCCGCTAGGAAATGAAAGTCAGATCGGGTGAAATATTTGTTCCCCAAGTGTAATCTCCTGGTTATTTTATTTGGCGTTGGTGAATCAAGCTATGAAATCTAAGGTATGCACTACCCAAGAAACCGGGGAAAGTTGGGGATAGATATTAGTACGATCAGACATTTACAGCGCTTTTAACCCTTGATGAACCACACCGCCATAACCAAAATCTTGTAGGGACGTTGCATGCAACGTCCCTACTATGGTTTACTGAAATGAAAACTGCTGTCATACAAACCCGGTTTCTACACTTTCATAGCTAAAATCACCAATACCTTTTATTTTTATCACTTCTAATTCTATAAAAGACCTAGAAATTTAAGTCTAACAGGACTAAAGCCATGAGAACCCCCCTTTCCCGGGTTTCTCGTAGACATCTATTGCTCATGCGCAACGATTTATCGTAGAAACCGGGTTCTGAGCGTGTAAGTCCTGTCTAAATCCAACCACAAACTCCCCTCTCTTTCTTTTTCTCAACGATGATAACTACAGGTTGTGCATCTCTTCCTATTTCTCCTGATGCTTTTAGCTTTGTGAGTTCATCAGATATTTCGTTAAACAACTTACCTTCACTGTTTTTGAAATCCTTTATCTCTTCCGTTGTAGCTTTTGCGCATTCAATCATAACAGTATTTGCTTTTTGTTCCGGGGGAATCTGTTTTTCCATCTCACCAGTAATTGCAATTCTTAGATTGTCAAAATCAGGGAATTTGTACTCTTCTACATATTGTTCGGTATGTTGGTAAGCAAACTGTAGCAAATAATCAACTAAACCAAGAACGCTATAATTAGCAAAGAAGTTATAATAAAAGTTCTCAAGCGCATTATCAAAAAAGGGAAGTGGAACTAACTCGTTTAGTTCAGTAACAATTTTTTCTGTTGATTCCTTTACACTTGTAACTCTTCCTAATATTTCAGTTATGAAAAGTGCCAATAATTCAGAAGCACCTTCCGAAAAATTTTCTAAAACATCTTCAATTTCAATTTTATTGAAGATAAAATCTACATCAGGTAGTTTCTCTATTAACTCTCTCTGCAAAATTAAGTTTAAAAATGTTTGACACTCAGTTACAACATATTCTTTGAGGTATTCATTGTAATTTGGATTTATCCAGTTTTTACTCAAATTTTCAGCCAAATAATTCTCATTAAAACGTCCTTCGTATGCTTGTGTATCACAGATAGGTTGGTATTTATGCTTTTTAGTGAGTCTCTCCATTTTCTCTGAAAAACGACGAACCAGAAAATTTTTTGCTATCTCATCCTCCTCTGATACACCTTCTATATTTTTATATAGACTTGATATCTTATCTATATCTTCTGTTCCCATATAAGGAATAGGGTCTATGTCACAGCAAACCCGTTCTGTGCGATCGCCTAGTTTAGACCGATAATACTCTGCAAAAGCTTCATTTCCAGGGTTCATACCTGCTACAGATACCACTTTGACCGTGGCCATATCATTATTGCCATTATTGCTATCCCATTCTGATTGACGGTCTAATAAGGATAAACCGAGTAATGGTGCAATAGTACCTCCCAAACTATGACCTGCTACTGTTATTTCTACAGGTTTAGTCGCCTTATTGGTAATCTCTTTGAGAAAATCGACCAGAAGTTTACCTTGAGAATCCTCCATTCGTTCCATGTGAATTTGCAATGCTAGACTTAATCCTGAAGATACTGCTGGTTCATCAGTAGACGATCGATCTTTTTTACTTTCCCAGGGTTTACCCTTCTTCCATTGTTGGACAGAATCAAATTTAAGAACTTGTTTAAATATGGTATAGAATGAGAATGGGTTTGTTCCTGCAATAGAAATAACATATTTATCTTTGTCTGAATTTTCCAGATATTTAGCAACATACATCGTACTATCAGCAAATGAAGAAATTGTTTTTTGATAAACATCTACCCCCCATACAAGTTTCCATCTTCCTATTAATTTCTGAGCATTTTTATCCGCAAAAGTTGTATTCACTGATTTAGTTGCTAAATTTGTGAGATATAGCCTTGAACCCATATAAGATTTCGGAAAGGATACACAATATACAAGCCAAATATGGGAAAATATTTTTTGTTCCCAAGTGTATTTTCCTGGTGCTACACTTCTGTTAGTTATTGTTGTTTTCATGGTTATTTCTCCTGATTTGTTTCTTGGTAGTCAGAATTGAATCATTAAAAGATAAAGGAACAGGTATAACCCTGTTCCCCAAATTGTATTCATTTTTGAGTTGCCATTGAGGAGAATATTGTTTGGGTAACTACAACCTAAAAATTAGATGTATCTGAAGCTACATCAAGCCCGGCAATTCCTGGTCAAACCTTCTTAAACCTTTCATATCATAGGAACGTGATGGTGCAAAGCCATCAACGCAGGCGTTATCTCGCAATGCTTTGAGGAAAATCCCCAAAGCGCTATTTTTTGACTTAATTTATGGCCAAGTGGCATGAGTATTTATTTTGCGCTTTCTTGTTCTTGTAGCGACGTCTAGCGAGACGTCGCTACCATTAGGGATGACTCAAAGTCTGGTTCTAGATAAGGCGATACTCAGTTTTCAGCTATTTTTTAACTTCTATCATCACACTATTTTCCCTAAATTGTCAGGGATTCTCAAATCTAGTAATGCACCCAAAAACTATCATTAATCTTTCTTCTTCTCAACTATTAAAACTAGAGGTTGTGCATTCTTCTGTACATCACCTGATTGTTTTAGCTGGGCAACAACATCAGATATTCCTTCAAGTAACTTACCTTCTCCACGATACAAATCTTTAAGATCGTCATTTTTGACCTTACCATAATTCAGAAGAATAGTATTGGCTTGTTGCTTCTTGTTCTCTTCTTTACCAAGTCTTGCATCTACTTTTTTTGTAATCTCTGCCTTGATGTTGTAAAGCTCTTGAACCCGATAATGTGAAACATATTCGTCTACATGCTGGTAATAGAACTGCATATAAAAATCCATCAAGCTATATATGTTCTCACCAGAAATTAAGCCATCAGGAAGAGCAGACATAACAATTGAAATATCCACTGGGATACCAATATGATCGAGTACATCCTCAAAAACTGACTCAATTTTATCATCAATCTCATCTGCTGTTACACCTGCGTCAATGATTTCAGAAAAGAAGTTTGACACGATAAAAGTAGATGACTTGATGATACTTTGCAATTCACTTTTAAGAGGTGCAAAAAGTTTACCTACAAATGGAATCTCTTCTAGTTCGCTAGACACATCTTGTAAGGTAGCCAGAAAAACGTAGAGTAGCATTCCAGCACACTGATCTGCAAGAAACTCTTTGACATCAGGATATTGGTTAATATTTTCGAGACAGAACTCTTTATTTACCCGTCCTATATAAGGTCCTTGAGGGGTGACATATTGGTAGTTATGTTGTTCAGTTAACTTACCGAGTCCCCCACAGATAACTTGAACCAAAGGATTAGTAGGAATATCAGGCTCATATTGGGCTGCCATTACGTCCATAGCTTCCTTTTTGGCTCCATTAGGAATGATGTCGAGAGAACACCATAAACGTTCAGTTATGTCACCAATTTTTGATGTGTAATATTCCTGGAAAGCTAAATTACCAGGAGTTGGACCTGCTAGGGAATAAACTGATTTTAAAGTAGCGATACCTTTGCTATTCCACTCCGACTCACGTTCAACTAAGGCTAGACTCATAAGTGGAGCTAGGGCACCTGCTAAACTATGACCTACTACAAAAAGATCTATTGGTTTAGTAGAGCTACTGGTTATTTTCTGGAGAGCTTCCATAACCAAAGTGCCATTACTGTCTTTAGTCTTATTAAATACAGTATTCAGAGCCTTTGTAAATCCTGAAGAGATTGAGGGTTCAGTAGCAGTGTCAAAATCTGGTGGACTTTCCCAAGGTTTGCCTTTATTCCACTTTTTAGTTGAGTATAAATCGGCGTTTTCAAATAGAATACTGAACAATGATTTCATGTTTGTGCCAGCCACAGAAAGAACATAAGTATCTTTTTCTGGGTTGTTATCATTGTATTTGGCAATGTAGAGTGTATTGTCATTCACTCCAGAGTCTGGGAATTGAAAAATAGATAGACCCCATACAAGTTCCCATGTCCCAATTAACTTTTTGATTCTTGGGTCGGCAAACATCTCCCGAACTGATTCAGTAGATAGTTTTTGTAAATATTCTTTTGAACCTACATAAGAATAAGGGAATGAAATGCAGTAGATAATCCATATATGGGAGATCATTATCTGCTCCCAAGTGTATTTTGTTGGTGGAGCTTTAGGTGCTACAGGTTCTGTTTGTAGAGTTCGATATTTTGTTGCCACTGTAATCTCTCCTTAATTAGTGGTGCAAAACTGGATAATTTGAAAACAGTAGGGACAAGATTGGGTTTCAGGGTATCATTTACAAGCTGGTTGCAAAATCAAATATAGACCCAATTAATTAATAATTATTTTGTCCTTGTCAATTTTTGTTATAAACAAAAACTTAACTGAAATTTAGTATACAAGATTTTTGTATCTGCACAAAAGTATTTTGACAAAATCAGGACTTACGCAGGCGACTCCAGAAACCCGGTTTCCGGTTTCTCGTAGAAATCTATTGTTCATGCGCAATGATTTACCGTAGAAACCGGGTACGACAGTGCGTAAGTCCTAAAAATAATTATCGCCTTTAAGAACACCTTCTAAAAATCTAGACAATCCTAGACACGCTCAACATCACCGATGAAGAGCGATTTTCCGACTAAAGAGTCCATAAGTCTACTGGCAAATAAGGTTAATGTTCCGCTCAATTGCCAGATGTGAGGATTCCCTTGGCGGGTTTTCGTCATAAGTGAAAAGTCGAGTGCCAAACACTCCATAATTGTTGCTAAAATCCTCTTATCTTAGCATACATCTGTAATCATAACATAGATTAATGCCGTAAGAACATAGACCCTATGGTAGATATTTGTCTAGAATAGTCCATGTTTTTCAGCTAATTCCAGCAACAGGTTAAGAAAAATTAAAGTCCTTGGGATTAGCTTGAAAAGTGGTCAGCCAATAACGCACAGTTGAAAAAGGCCAATTATTGACAATTTTGCCTGTTTTAGTTTTATACCAGCTACTACAACCACTATTCCAGACAGTTTGAGCAGCAGCAACCTGTAATTTTTCGTTGTACTCAGAATTAATATCAGGCTTCACATCTAAATATTTTTGTGAATTCTTCTGCATCATTCGGATACAAGAAAGAATGTAATGAACCTGACATTCAACCATAAAAATAATTGACTGAGTACCTGTATTTGTATTTGGTCCATAAAGCATAAACAAATTAGGAAATCCTGGAATCATAATACCTTTATATGCTTCTGCTCCATCTTGCCATTTTTCTTGTAGCAATTGATTGTTTAAGCCAACAATTTTAATTGTGGATAAGAGGGTTGTATCAAATCCTGTGCCAAATATCAAGGTATCTACGGGATATTCTCTACCATCTTTGGTCATAATTTTATTCTGATTAATCCCTTTAATTTCATCAGCAACTACTTCTACATTAGGAAGTTGTAGAGCTGGATAATAATCATTAGAAATTAAAACCCGCTTACAACCAATTGCATAGTTGGGTTTCAGAATAGATTTAAGACTTTCGTTTTTGATAATTCGCTCTCTTTGGAAGTCGAGAAAAGCACTAAGAATTTTTCCGGCAATGCTATTTTGTTTGATAGTCAAATAAACAACGAAATATTCATGGATTAAATACAATAACCATCGGTACAATCTAAGTGTTAATGGGACAGTTTTTCCTAACCACTGAATAAAACTTGTAAATTTAAAATCAAGCTTGGGCATGATCCAGGCTGCGCTACGTTGAAAAACAATCAATTTTTTTACCTGTTGAGCAATAATCGGAATAAATTGAATTGCACTTGCACCAGTACCAATTACTGCTACTGTTTCATCTTTTAGATTGTGTTCGTGATTCCAACGAGCGGAATGAAATTGAGTTCCCGAAAATGTTTCTAGACCATCAATATGAGGATTTTTTGGTTGATTTAATTGTCCACAACCACTAACTAAAATATTGGCAAAAAATTCTTCTCCAGAAGCACTATAAATACGCCAAATATTTTTTTCTGAGTCAAAAAAAGCACTACTAATTTCTGTATTAAAAGTAATATGTTTTCTAATATCGTATTTATCAGCGCAGTGTTCTAGATATTGAAGTATTTCTGGTTGTTTGGGATAATTCCGGGTCCAGTCGCTTTTAGGTTCAAATGAAAATGAATATAAAATGGATGCTGTATCACAACCACAACCAGGGTATGTATTATCGTGCCATGTACCCCCTACATTATCTGCTTTTTCATAAATTTTGAAGGTTGTAATACCAGCTTTTCTGAGATTAATTGCCATACACAGACCAGATATTCCAGCACCGATGATAGCAATTTCTAAGTTTTGTTCTGGGTTAGTAGAAATTTTGTTATTCATTATAATTTTCTCTATATTAAGGAAGAAGGAAGAAGGAAGAAGGAAGAAGTAAGAAGTAATATTAAATCCGTTGGTTTCGGGAAAATTGTTAATTATTAATTATTGAACCAAGTCTTGCCCAAAATGCTAACTTTTTCAACCTGAGATACCTCAAAAGTTAAGGAAGAAGCAAGAACCAAGAACCAAGAAGTAATATTAAAAATGCTAACTTTTTCAACCTGAGCTGCCTCAAAAGTTAAGGAAGAAGGAAGAAGGAAGAAGGAAGAAGGAAGAAGGAAGAAGGAAGAAGGAAGAAGTAAGAAGTAATATTAAATCCGTTGGCTTCGGGAAAATTGTTAATTATTAATTATTGAAGCAAATCTTGCCCAAAATGCTAACTTTTTGAACCTGAGCTACCTCAAAAGTTGCAGTTTTTCAGACTACTCCCTACTCCCTATTTTCTAATTAACAAGTTTCCAGGTTAAGTTAAAAGATGTATCTCTTACCATATTAGTAAGTATAATCTGACCTTCTGAAAATTCCACATTACGTTCAAAATCTAAACCAACCCAATCAGGAACTAGACTAACTTCAATATGGTGAATAACTGTACTATCTCGTATTTCATATTTACCACTATAGGAAAGATAATTTCTACCAGCACTAAAATATCTCAAGCTAGCCTTAATATATTTGCCAAGATTAGCAATTAATTCTAGTCCTAATTTAGCATTTTTCAAGTCTTGCATTTCTTCTACTGATAAGCCAAGAAGTGGGCGATTAGTTGTCATAATTGACACGGACATATATCCATTTTCAGTATAAACGAGATAGCCTGTAGGATTTTTGCCAAAGGGATAACCTACTTGTTGTTTGGCATCAACACTGTAAAAATCAACAAGTTTCCAAGTGCCAACTAAATTATCTTTTGAGATTAAATTATCGCTCATTTTTTCTCCTACTAAATCTTTTTGTGAATTATCATTTGTTTCTAAACTTCTATCTATGAATTTGTTTTGTCGAGCAATTTTTCCTTCCGCGAAATTATTGGCATAATGGTACACTCCACCTAAACTAGAAAATAGAAGGAAGATAGTAATACCCATCCAAATTTTGCGCTTCATCAACTTATTTTATCTATTCTTTCCTTTTTAGGAATACTTTCTTAATTTTATTTAGGACTTACCCAGGTGAACCCAGAAACCGGGTTTGTGGTAAGTCAATGGTAGGGACGTTGCACAGGCAAAAATGCGTTTTCCGTTCCGGAATGCTGCGCGACATATTTGCGTAGCATACTTCGGAGCTTTGCGGATCGCAAAACGTCCGTACAAGGACATTTGAGACTTTCCCCGGTTTAGGAGCTTTTTTATACCGATACTACCGGATTTGATATAAATCCTATTATTAAAAAAGGGTGCAAAATTAGCACCCTAATAATTTATTGAGTAATTAATTGTGGTAAAAGTTCTTGAGAAATTAACTCCAAAAGTAATTTTTGGCTATCTTTCAAGAACATAAACATATGTTTACCAGGTATCCGATCTATTTTTAAGTTGCTGGTAGTATACTCAGACCAAAGAGAAAGTTGGCGATCGCTAACTGTATAATCATCTACTCCACTAAAACTAGAGATTGGCAAATATAGTGGCTTTTTCTCTAAATAACGGTAACTTTGTAACAGTTGAAAATCTGCTTTAAAGATATTCATTAATTCATTGAAAAGTGATGAATCTTCGGTAATACTTTCTGGAATTTCTGAAATTTCTAGAAGATAATTAAGTCTTTCTGTTTCTGAAAGAGATTCTATTTTTTCTAAGAAAGTATTATCTGATGGAGGAACTATACCACTCAAAAACAAGTGTCTTGGTTTCAGATTATATTTTTCTTCTAGAAAATAGGCAAGTTCAAAAGCAATAATCCCTCCCATACTATGACCAAACAAAGCAAAAGGTTTATCTAAATAAGGATAAAGGACATCTCCTAAGACCTCTATCAAACTAGCAAAATCTGTAAAAGGTTGTTCCTGAAGTCGCCTTTGTCTACCTGGTAATTGAATGGGTAAGACTTCTATTTCTGGAGGTAAAGCATCAGACCATTGTTGATATATAGAAGCACTGGCACCCCAGGGGTGGAAACAGAATAAACGGGTACTTGCATTAGGTTTCGGTTTATGGTATGCAATCCAACCCCCTCCTTTTTTGCTCTCAACCGGAGCTTGGTCAGAGGAACCGCTATCAGTCAATTGCTCAACCAATGCTTCCGCTAATTCCATTATACTAGGACCTTGCAAAATTAAGTTTGCAGGTATAGTTACTGCTAGTTGTTTTTCGATTTTGCTCCGGAGTTCGACAACGCTCAAAGAATCAAAACCTAATTCTAGAACAGATTCATGGATATCTAAACCTTCAGAGGTATTCAGTTGCAGTACCTTAATTGCCAACTCTTGCAAATATTCTACTATCATCAACTTCTGTTCTTTTGCTGAAGCAGCTTGCAACTTCTCAATATCTATTACTGATGAAGGGGAAATTAAAGATTCTGATTCTGTAGACTTTTGCTCCGACTCTGTAGCAGGTTTTAACTGTTGTTGCTTCAGTAACTCTAGTATTTTCGGCACTAACTCCAGTTCGCTTGCTGAGAGATTACCTGTTTCTGCAAGTTGCTGTGTTAAAGTTTCTGTTGCTGTTTCTGTTATCTGAGCAACAGTCGATTCTGATAACCCTGACTTCTCATTTTCTACCCAATACCGTTGTCGTTGGAATGGATAAGTAGGTAAAGTCACTTTTTGTCGCTGATAATCTCGGTCAAATCCTGACCAATCTATTTTTGCTCCCCGAACGTACAATTCTGATAAACTAGAAAGTATTTGCTGCCATTCATTATTCGGGATTTGTTGTTGGGGGATTTTATTAGGACGTAATGATGGCAACCAAACACCTTCATCTGCTGGCAAACACCGACGACCCATACCTAATAATATTGGCTTCGGTCCGACTTCTAGGAAAATATCAATTCCCTGTTGGTGTAAAGCATTCATACTTTGGGCAAACTTAACTGGTTGTCGAACATGATTTACCCAATATTTAGCGGTAGTAATACTACTATCTGCTTTTGTCCCTGTGACATTAGATATTACCGGAACCCTAGGTACATTATAGTCAAGTTGATTAGCTATCTTCTCAAACTCCTCTAACATTGGTTCCATCAGAGGTGAATGGAAAGCATGGGAAACTTGCAACTGTTTCGTTTTAATTCCTTCCGACTCTAATTTAGTAGCGATCGCCTGTACTGCTTCTGACTCTCCAGAAATTACCACACTTGTAGGTCCATTAATTGCTGCCATAGCTACCTTATCTGTGTAGTTAGCTAGGAGAGGACGTACTTTTGATTCTGAAGCCATAACAGAAACCATTTCACCACCAGAGGGTAACTTTTGCATCAATCGTCCCCTGGCAGTAATTAACTTTAATCCGTCTTCTAAACTAAAAATTCCTGCTATTGTTGCTGCCACATATTCACCTACACTGTGACCCATGACTACATCTGGTTGAATACCCCAAGATTGCCATAATTTAGCCAAAGCATATTCAATAGAAAATAGTGCTGGTTGAGTATAAGCAGTTTGGTGTAGTGGGGATGAATCAGAATCTTCTTCCGTGTCAGAATACATAACATCTAACAGAGAAATCTGTTCTGATTCTGCTTGCTCCTCAACAATTGAACTGAAAATTTGATTACATTGGTCGATCGCCTTGCGGAAAACTGGTGCTTGCTCATATAATTCCCGACCCATATTAACGTATTGGGAACCTTGACCTGTAAATAAGAAAGCCACCTTTGGTAAACTACTACTAGATACCTGTCCAGAGAATATTTCCTCAGCCGTTAATTTCTCCAATAACTCTGCTTGATTAGCTGCGATAACTGCTAACCTGTGATTCAAATGGGTACGTCCTGTGTTAGCTGTATAACAAATGTCAGCTAATTCATTCTCATTGCTTTCTTTCTTTTCCAGATAATTTTGATAACGAACAACTAAATCTGACAAAGCTTTTTTAGTTTTAGCTGACAGAGTTAATAAATGCAGCGATCGCTCTGTATCATTCTTACCTTTAACTTGTTCAGGTGCTTCCTGTAAAATCACATGAGCATTAGTACCACTCATACCAAACCCGCTAATACCTGCCAACTTATTTTTACCAGGTTTTTCCCAAGGTACAACACTTGTTGCCACCTGCACCGGAATTTTATCCCAATCAATCTGAGGGTTAGGTTGACTAAAGTTAAGATTCGGCGGAATTTCCTTATTTTGTAGCCCCAAAATAATCTTAATTAAACCTGCAACCCCCGCAGCAGCTTCCAAGTGCCCCACATTACTTTTAACCGCACCCAAAACCAGAGGGTCATCCTTACTTCTTTCTCGACAATAAACCTCATCAATAGCTTTCACCTCCAGAGGATCTCCCAGAGAAGTTCCCGTACCATGACACTCAACATAGTCAACTGCTGACGGGTCTACCTTAGCATTTGCCAAAGCTTGCCGAATTACCTTCTTTTGCGCCTGTTGATTGGGAACTGTTAGTCCACTACTAGGACCATCATGGTTAATAGCAGAACCTTTCACAACAGCTAAAATGCGATCGCCATCTGCCACAGCATCCCGAAGACGTTTGAGGACAAGTATACCACAACCCTCTCCCCTAGCATAACCATCAGCACTCGCATCAAAAGTCTTACAACGACTATCAGGGGACAATGCTCTACCTTTACAGAACCCATGAGTAACAGTAGGATGAAGCATTAAATTTACTCCACCTGCTAGAGCAAGATTAGATTCTCCACTGCGCAAACTCTGACAAGCTATATGCAAAGTAACTAAGGACGAGGAACAAGTTGTATCCAGGGTAAAAGTCGGTCCCTGTAACCCAAAAACATAAGCCACCCGACCCGATGAAGTATTCATTGCCGTACCCAGACCCAAATAAAAATCAGCCAGGTTATTTGGTAAGGCATCTATGCCAATCAAGGTATAATCATTAAAACATTGACCTATGTATACTCCAGTGTCACTATTTTTCAAACTTCTGGGTGAAATACCTGCATTTTCTAATGCTTCCCAGGAAACCTCCAACAAAAGTCGTTGTGAAGGGTCCATCTTATTTGCTTCTGCCCCTGAAATGCCAAAAAAGGAGGGGTCAAAGTGGTCTACTGGTTGTTGGAGAAAATAACCGTGACGAACATATATTTGGCCTGGTGCTTCTGGGTCGGGGTTGTAGTAGCGATCGTTGTCCCATCGTTCTTTGGGAATTTCTACTCGACCATCTATTGATTCTCTGAGAAATTCCCAGTAAGATTCCGGAGTATCAACACCCCCTGGAAAACGACAAGCAGTTCCAATAATGGCTATTGGTTCGGTGTTCGCTGTTTCAATTTCGTTTAGTTTCGCAGTTGCTTGTTTGACTGCTAATAAAAGACGTTGTTGACTTGAGAGTTGAGTAGTTTCGGAGCTAGGTTCCATGTTTAATTCCTTATTTGTTAGGTGGTAGTTTTTTTACTGAATTTTTTATAATGAACCCGTATTTACAGCACTTTTGAGGATTGAGGTACATTTGCAGTTCAGGCTCCGGTGCCTGTAATAAGCAGGATGCTTGTGTTACCGAAAATTTTGTACCTTATTTGGTAGGTGGTAGGTTTGAGGTAGTCGGAGCATCTTGATCCTGTTCAGTATTTGTAGGGACGTTGCATGCAACGTCCCTACTTTGTGCCTCCTCTATATCAACTGATAAAGTTGAGTCAGAGCTTCATCAATAGCTTCATCCATTTTGTCTTCTGAAAGCTGACTAATTTCTGTAATTAGATTTTCTGTATCAATGGCAGCATCATCTGTTTCAGACTCAGCTTCTTTTTCCTCAATTTTGGGAATTATTTCCTCTAGATACTCACCTAACGCCTGAATATTTGGATACTCAAAAGTAGAAGTAGAGGACAAAGTAATACCTAAATCTACCTGAATCATTTGCCCAAAATCCAGTGCCATCAGGGAATCCATTCCTAAATTAAAGAATCCTTCTTCTGGGTCTGGTAAATCATTTTTACCCAGCCTCAATACTTTAGCAACAACACCAATCAAATAATCAACAATTAACCTTTGTCGTTGGTCTGTTGTTGCTACTTTCATTTGTTCTAGCAATTCCCGTTGTTTTGGTCCTTGGTTTGCTTGACCTTTGAGGGGATGCTGACTTGCTATTTCTGATAGAAATGCTGGAGTCATCTGTCCAAACTGACTCAACAAGTGTGGCCAGTCAATATTAAATATTGCTATCTGTGCTTCCTGGGTAGCTAATACTTCTTCTAAAGCTTGTAATCCTTGCTCTGTTTGAATACCTTGCAAACCTTGGCTTTGTAGACGACCTTGTTGTTGTGCCCCCATCCGAGCGGCGATACCAACATTTGCCCAAGGTCCCCAGTTAATACTCAATCCTGGTAATCCTAAATTCTGACGGTATTGGGCAACTGCATCCATAAAAGCGTTAGCTGCAGCATAGTTACTTTGACCGGGAGAACCTAACACTGATGCAATGGAGGAGAAGCAAACAAAGAAATCTAATGGTATATCTTTTGTTAGTTTATGTAGATTCCAAGTTCCGGCAACTTTGGGAGCAGTGACTTTTGTGAATTGTTGCCAACTCATTTGTTGTATGAACCCATCATCTACAACTCCAGCAGCATGAATTACACCTTTAAGGGGAGGTAAGGATGTTTGTATCTGTTGGAAAACATCAACCATATCTTTTTCCACAGAGACATCCCCTAATAGTACTGAAACTTGAGTTCCTGCTGCTTCTAATTCTTGAATACTTTCCTTAGCAGTTTCTGAGGGAGAGTTGCGCCCCAATAATACTATACTTTTAACGCCCTGTTGTACTAGGAACTGAGCAACTTCTAATCCCAAAGCACCTAAACCACCAGTAATCAAATAAGTTGCTTCTGTCTGAATAGCTAACTTGGCATCGCTATCTAACCTTGGTTGAGTTAGTCTTGCTACTTGACGTTCACCTTGTCTATAGCGGACTTGATGTTCTCCGGTAGTTGATGACTGATTATGAGCGATCTCTTCTAGCAAAAATTTTAAAGTTTCTTGTTCCTCAGCACTCTGGTCAAGGTCTATACAACAACAGTCTAAACCTGGGTACTCCAAAGTTATAACTTTACTTAATCCCCACAAAAGAGCTTGTTGAGGTTGGGCGTTCTTCTCGACTTCTGATTCCTGAGTGCTCAGACCTAATGCCACACCTTGAGTAACTAACCACAAAGGAGGTAATTTTTCTAGCGATTTGACTACTTGTAATAAATTAATTACACTACCGCAAATTAGCTCTTCTGTTTTCGTCAAATTATCAACATCAGTATCTAAACTCCACAGGTGAATAACACCCTTCAAAGGTAATTCTTCTGTTAATTCATTTACTTCATCAAGTAACTTTTGAAAATGTTCTGGTTCTGTTGGAGATAATTGAATTGTTTGCTTTTTGTCTTCAGAGGATAACTTTTTATAACTATCTGCTGGATAAACAACAATACATTGATGACCTTGCTCTAACAATTGGGAGTTTAGACTATCGCTCCATTCTTTTAACTTAGTATTTGATTCTCCTGTAGGGGAAAATAGCAGATAAGTTCCTGTTTCTTGTACTGCTATTGGCATTAATGCCTCTGTTTGCCATTGTGTTTGATATTGCCACTGACTGAAATCTAGTCCAAAACTTCTCAACAATAACTTGCGACTTAGTTGACGGAAGTCTATACCACTATATTCTGCTAATACCTTGCCATCTCCATTGAGCAAGTAAGTATCACCTCGAAGTTCTCCTCCGTCGTAAGAACTTGACTCGTCAATTTTGGTGTAGTACCACAAGTCATCATCAATGTCAAAACTATCGAAAAACTTAAAACTTTTTGCTGTAGCAAATGCGTAGGTAGGAATGTCTGTGTCACTATCAACAGCAGGTTTTTTGCCGTTACCATTATTCTCAGCATTCTGAGAAAACTCTTGCATTAATGACAACAGAGCTACTGGTACAATTCCACAATCAACCATACCAGGATGAGGCCAATATTCCTGCATCTCTTCATTGTTTTCACCTGATTTTACTTTTAACAAGCTTTCTGTACCACTTATCCAAGCTTTTTCCGTCCATTGAAATGTCGGCCCCAGGTGAAAATCTCCTTTCATGGGTCCTAGTGCAGTTGAGTAATATTCATCGCTGGAAAGAGACTGAATACATCGGTTTTTTAATGCTGCAATATCAATATTTTCTTTGGGTAACTCTGAGTTCTTAACAGAACGAACTTTTGCCTTGGTGTGAACCGTCCAAGTAGTTGATGGGTCGTATTCTGTTCCTGCTTCACAACTTATCAACTGATAAGTATATTCTGTTTCTTTTTCTTGATCTAGGAGTATTTGCACTGTACGACTAGAAGTTTCATCTGCTCCCAATATCTGTAAAAATTCAATATTTTCGACAACGCAAGATTCACTATTTAGTGCTTCTTTACCAGCAAGTAAACCAAAAACAATATGAGACGCACCAGCTACAACTATTTTGCCGTAATATCTGTGGTCTTTCACATAAGAAGGAAACTCTGGAGTTAATTTAGTCTGAAAGCGGAATTGTTGGGCAAAAGGTAAAGGTAATTTATGACCTAATAAAGAATTTGATGTTTCCTCGTCAGTGACAAAACTATTATTGCTACTAACTGAAACAGATTTTGCCCCCCGCGAATAGTTATCTATCCAGTATCTTTGTCGTTGGAATGGATAAGTAGGCAATGTGACTTTTTGACGACTGTATTCTCCATCAAATTCTACCCAGTCTACCTTTGCTCCCCGCACATATAACTCTCCCAGAGAAGAAAGCATCTGTGAAAAATCCCCTGCATCAGGACGTAATGATGGCAACCAAACACCTACGTCTTTTGGCAAACATCGGCGACCCATACCTAATAATATTGGTTTTGGTCCGACTTCTAGAAATATCTCAACGCCCTGTTTTTGTAAAGCATCCATACCTTCAGCAAACCTGACTGGTAGACGTACATGGTCTACCCAGTATTTGGCTGTGGTTATGCTTTCGTCTGCTATTTTTCCCGTAACATTCGATATAACTGGAATCTCAGGTTGATTATAAGTCAGTTCCTTAGCGACTGCTTCCCATTCTGCCAACATTGGTTCCATCAATGGTGAATGGAATGCGTGGGATACTTGTAATTGTTTGGCTTTAATTTTTTCTGATTCTAAACTGCTGACAATTTCCTTGACTGCTGTTGCTTCGCCAGAAATTACCACACTTTTTGGTCCGTTTATTGCAGCGATCGCTACTTTGTCTGAATAAGGTTTTAGGAGCTTTGTCACTTTTGCTTCTGATGCCATCACAGCAACCATTTCTCCACCTGCGGGTAACTGCTGCATCAACCGACCCCTAGTAGAAATAAGTTTGAGACCATCTTCTAAACTAAATATTCCTGCTACTGTTGCTGCTACATATTCACCTACACTGTGACCCATCACTACATCTGGTTTAATACCCCAAGATTCCCATAATTTAGCTAGAGCGTATTCTAGGGCAAATATAGCAGGTTGAGTATTCGCTGTTTGGTCTAGGGGTGATGTCTCTGTATCTTCAGGATAAATAATTTCTAATATAGAGGTGACACCAAGTTCCCCTAATATTTCCTCACATTCATCCAGTGCTGCTCGGAATACTGGTGCTTGTTCATATAACTCCTTACCCATATTGACATATTGGGAACCTTGACCTGTGAAGAGGAATGCGACTTTAGGAGCAGCAGCATTAATTAACAGTTTCCCAGAATAAATACCAGGTACGGACGTTGCATACAAGGTCCCTTCTTCTGATTTTAACTCTCCCAGTTTTTCAACTAATTCTGTTTGGCGATCGGCAACAACTGCTAATCTGTGGTTAAAATGAACCCTTCCTGTATTAGCAGTGTAACAAACATCTCCTAAATCCAAATCTGGATTACTTTCCAAATAATTATGATAACTATTTACTAAATCTGCTAAAGCTGTGGGAGTCTTAGCTGACAAAGTTAATAGATGAAAAGGACGTTGGAAATCATCATCTTCTTTAATCTGACTGGGAGCTTCTTCCAATATAACGTGAGAGTTAGTTCCACCTATACCAAAAGAACTAACTCCTGCTCGTAGAGGAGTGCCGTTGCGTTTCCATTCAGACAAACTATTATTGACGTAAAACGGACTATTACCAAAATTAATCTGGGGATTAGGTTTCTCGTAGTGTAGACTGGGAGGTATTAAATTATGTTTGATAGCCAAAACAGCTTTAATCAATGAACCCACCCCTGCTGCCGTATTCATGTGCCCCACATTTGTTTTTAGGGAACCTATAGCGCAAAACTGTTTTTTATCGGTATGCTCTGAAAATGCTTTTGTTAAGGCCTCAATTTCAATAGGGTCTCCCAATTCTGTCCCCGTACCATGAGCTTCTATGTATGTTATCGTCTCTGGATTAACACCAGCAACAGCTTGAGCTTCAGAAATAACTGCTGATTGACCATCAACACTAGGAGCAGTATAACCCAGTTTCAAAGAACCATCATTATTAATTGCCGAACCCTTAATTACAGCATGAATATAATCTCCATCTGCTATAGCATCTTGCAGTGGTTTCAGTAACACAACTCCCACACCATTACCAAAAACTGTTCCCGAACTTCTGGCATCAAAGGCTCGACAATGACCATCGTGAGAACCGATCAATCCTTCTTGATGTAAGTATCCTACATTTTGAGGGACTTGGATGGAAGTACCACCCGCAAGAGCCATGTCACATTCTCCATTGAGCAAACTTTGACAAGCTAAATGTACGGCAACTAATGAAGTTGAGCAAGCTGTTTGAATAGTTATGGCTGGTCCGGTAAGATTCAGTTTGTAAGCGGTGCGTGTTGCTAAATAATCTTTGTCATTAGCAACCATTTGGGCAAAGGAGCGACCATCTAACAGAATAAAATCTTCGCTACCAAGGTTATACATTAAGTAGGTAGGCATTCCAGTACCAGTATAAACTCCGATTGAACCTTCATAGCGTTCTGGGTTATAACCACTACTTTCGATTGCTTCCCAGGCACACTCTAAAAAAAATCGTTGTTGTGGGTCGATTTCTTCTGCTTCTCTAGGACTATAGTTAAAGAAGTTAGCATCAAACATATCGATGTCTGAAACCGTAGAACTGACTTTGACATAGTTGGGATTATTGAGTATTTCGGGGGCAACACCAGATTTTGTCAACTGTTTATCTGATAATAAAGAGATAGATTCAACACCATTTTTGAGGTTATGCCAAAATTCCTCTAGGTTTCTTGCCCCTGGAAAACGTCCAGACATTCCTATGATAGCAATTTCATTATCATTATATTCTTGTTCTTCTGGCTGATTCATAATTTTTATTCTTACTTAGAGATTTTAGGTTGTTATATAGAAACCAGGTTTGTTTGAGTAAATATCAGTATTTTGAGATATCTCGTACAAACCCGGTTTCTCAGTGCTTGTTTTGGAAAAAAATCAAAAATTTAAAAACTAAATTTTCACTTTTGACTTTGAACTTCCTTAATTCCCTCCCAGTTTCTCAGTGTTTGTTTTGGAAAAAAATCTAAATTTTGACTTTTGACTTTTAACTTTTGACTTTACTTTTGAGAGCGGAGTTTTTTCCGAATATTACCCCTTTCACTTTTCTTCGAGAGACGTTTACTTACACGCTTCTCATAATTAACTTTGGCCTTTTTATCTGATTGAGTTGCACCACCATTGATAATAAATTCACTTAATGAATGAACAGTAGGGTTAGCTAGCAAGTCAACAACCTTCAAATTACTCATATCAAAGATTTCTTGCAACTTGCCATACACCTGTATCAGCAGTACAGACTTCCCTCCTAATTCAAAGAAGTTATCATAAATCCCGACTTCTTCTATTTGCAGTACCTCCTTCCAAATAGCAGCAATCTTTTGCTCAGTTTCATTTCCTTGCTGCACAGTTTGAGAACTACCATTTTTCTCAGGGTTTTGTAACCGTTTCCGATCAATTTTTCCATCAGATGTTAATGGTAGTGTCTCTAACTGGACAAAAGCAGAAGCCATGATTTTGCTGAGAGTACCAAAGCGATCGCGTACTTCTAACTCTTCTAACTGACTGAGAGAAAACTCTGTTGTCTTAGAAGTAAAGTAAACAGTCAATTGTTGTAAACTCTGACAACCTCCTTTTCCATTCTCAATTTGATGCTCTAATGTTTCTAAAACATACTTACCATCCGCTCCTTCTGTTGCTACAAAAGTTCGGGGTGATGCTGTAACATCAGTTGTCAGAGTAGGCATTTCTAACCGTTTGGCTAAACCAATACGCGCTGGTTTCCCTGTCATACCTTTAGGAATAGCATTCATCCAGACTAAGCATTCTGGCAACCATTGGGTTTCCAGTTCTTTTTCCTTCATGGCAAACTGCCGTAATGCTGCGAGGGTTGGTCGTGTCTGATTCGGAACTGGTACTATTGCTGCTCCCACTACTTCACCAAAAAGTTCATGGGGCGCTGCAAATACAACTACCTGACCTACTGCTGGATGGCGCTGCAATACATCTTCTACTGCCATCGGGCTAATTTTTTCCCCTGCTCGGTTAATAATTTCTTTGAACCGACCTACCAAATAAACATAACCGTCTTTGTCTTTGTAACCCTTATCCCCTGTTCTTAACCAACCGTCGATAAATGCTTCCTCATTGGGATTATAATCCATCCATTCCCGTAACTCATATCCGGCAGTAACGCAAGCTCCCCGGACCATTACCTCTCCTTCCCCGTATGGTTCTAGCACATTTAAAACTGGTTTGCCTTGCTCATCTGTCTTGACATCACCAATAATTAGTTTCGGACCAGCAGCACGACCTACAGAACCACGCTTGAGTAAGCCCTTTCCTATTTCTGGACTACAAATAGGCATAGATTCTGTCATAGCGTAGGTAGGCAAGACTTCACAGTTAAATGCGGTTGCCATCCTGTCGGCTATCGCTGGTAGTAGTGCTGCCGAACAGTTACGAATTAACCGGAGAGAATGGTCGGGTGCTTTACCTGTTTCAGCTATTGCTTGTTCTGCATATTCCAAAATTGCTTGGTGCATGGTTGGGACAGCAGAATACCAAGTTATTTTCTTTCTATCGCTTGCATCGTCTGGTTTCAACCACTCAAAGAAATCACCCACTCCGTTTTCTGTTGCGTATAACCCTGGGGTGCAAAGTACGCTAGCACCTGCTAATATCGTGCCCAGAATATTAACGGAAAGACCATGGATATGAAATAGCGGCATAATATTGATACAGGTGTCTTCTGGAGTCAGTTTTATAGTCCGACTAATAGTTAGGGAACCTGATGTCAAATTTCCGTGAGTCAAAGGCACCGTTTTCGGTTTTCTGGTTGTTCCACTGGTATGCAGCACTAAAGCTACATGGTCACGAGTAGGTTTATTGTCATCTCCTGTTATTGGTTGATGATTTTCCTTATTTGTAGTAACTTCTTCGAGAGTAAATAAACCGCAGACTGAAGCATCCGGTATTAACTCAATGACTCGCACTCCTAAACTTTCAGCACAAGCTTTTAATTTAGCATTCTCAGTGCTGTTAGCTTCTCCTCTTTGCAATACCAAAGCTACTGCACCCAAGTCTTCCAACTCAAATTGAACTTGCTTTTCTGTCAGAGATGTGCTAATGGGAGCAAACACACATTGTTGTGCCAAGGACAAAAATGCTGTTGCTGCTTCTGGTCCATTGGGAGTGGCAGCACATACGCGGTCTGTTATTTTAATCCCCAGATAGCTTAAACTAGAGTTATCTGGGGGTGACTTGACAAAATCCTTTAGTTGTGAATGAGTCAGAGGTTTGCGACCATCCGTGCTATATATCGCTGGTCCATCTGTACCTGGTAATAAATCTGCCCAGGTTTTAAATTCTACTGATGCTGCTATCTCGTCTACTTCACCAGGGGCGGTATCTAGAAGGTTTTTGTCAGCTATTGGTTGTGGGTCTTTGGTACTATCCTTACCATTTTTTTCTACCGTTGTTTCCTGAATAACTGGTATAACTGGATAAGCTTGTTTTCGCTGGATGACTACTGCTACTTCTTCTATTTCAGGATGCGATCGCAGTTTTTCTTCCCAACGATTTATTAATTCTGAGTCAATAACTTCTAAATTTGTTAAAGCAGCTTCATCTATTTCTCCCGATTCTGTTTTTGGTAGAGTAGAAATAGGTACATAAGCATTAGGGAGAAAATCGGAATATAGATGAGATTCTAGGAAAGATTGTACTTTATCTAGAGAATAATTCTCGTCGATCGCAACATAAGCAACCACTTGATTATCCCTCGCCAAAACAGCAGATTCTTTAACTTCAGGAATAGATTTTAAACCAGTTTCTATCAGATTAATTTGTCTTGATTGACTATAAATCTCTGCCTTACGTTTTGCCAGATTTTCTGATATTTCTAAATCATTGATTTTCGTCTCTGGAGCATTAACTGCTTTTTCTAGAAGCAACAAATAGGAATCTATTAAAGCTGTAATTGTTTCTGCTTCATATAAGTCAGTATTGTAAGTTAAAGATCCTTTTACACCCTGTTCAGATTTTAATAAAACCAAGAACAACTCAATATCTGAAGGGAACTTTTCCTCTATTGAATATCCTTTCAGATTAGGATATTCGATCTGTTCTTCTCCTCCAAAGTCAATATAGTCGAAGAAAATTTGAAATAAATTTTTATATTGTTGTTGATAGTTTTGTTGATTTAGGAATTCTGCTATAAAGTTAAGAGGAATGTTTTGGTTAGCATAACCTTTTATAGTTATTTCTTTAACTTGATTCAGTAATTCTTTAAAAGTAATCAAACTATCAGATATTTTGGCTCGCAATAGAATAGTATCAGTAAAGTAACCAACGGCAGATTCTAGTTTGTGGTGTAACCTTCCTGAAACTGGGAGACCAACTACAATATCCTTTTTTAAAGAGTATTGAAGTATCAATAGATAAAATACTGAGAGAAAAATAACTACAGGAGTAACATTGTATTGATTACTAACTTTTTGTACTAAAGACCATACATTCCCCGGTATGGAAAAGTTATTTTTAATGGCTTGAAAGCCTGGAGAGACTTGAAAAATATCGGCTGGAATCGGATATAAAGTAGAAACATCTGCTAATTCTTGTTTCCAATTATCTATTCCCTTTTGTAATACTTCTCCTTGTAACCACTGCCGTTGCCAAACAGAATAATCTCCATATTGAATCTCTAATTCTGGTAACGGAGATGTTTTTTTACTCAGATAAGAATCGTACAAAACTATATGTTCGTTCAGTAAAAAATTGTGAGATAAACCATCAGCAATAATATGGTGAGATACTAATAATAATACTCCCTCTTTTTCACTACACCTCAAGAGTTTTAAAGTTACTAGCGGTCCTTGAGATAAATCAAAATATTGTTGGGCTTCTTGTTCAATCGCCTCTCGAATTGCGCTCTCTTGCTCAGTCTTATTTAAGCCTTGATAATCTACTACTGAAATCTCAGAATCTAAACTAGGAAGAATCTCCTGAATTAACGAGCCTTCAGCAAAAGTAAAGATAGTCCTCAAAGTTTCATGACGACTTATCATTTCATTCCAGCTTTTTTGTAGCAGTGGAATATCTATTAAACCTTCAATTTTTAGGGCTGTAGTTACATTTAGATTCAGCTTATTTCCCATTAACTGATCTATAGTCCACAGACGCTCCTGTTGATAAGTAACTGGCAAATCTTTATCCCTACCAACAGGAACTAAAGGCACAGATGTGGCACTAAGATTACTACTTTTTTGCTGTAGTAACTGGAGTAATTCCAGTTTATTTTTGGATAATAAATCGCGGATTTCTGTTGTTAAAGATCCCTTGGGGGCACGAATTTTTAACTCATCACCTTCAGCCCATAATTTAATGCCTTGGCTAGAAATTTTAGATAGAACCTGAGTCAGTTTCATATAATTCAGAATTTAAAATTTATAATTTAGTAGTTAGCTGATGTAAGGATTCATAATTCAGATTTTATAATTTAGTATTCAGTTATCAGCTAACATTTACCGAATAATTAATAATTATCAATTATCAATTATCAATTAATAAGGGTGCATCTCTTAATTTGCCAAAATACTTTTTTCCTCCATACCTATTCCCTGTTAAGTGTTCCCTAAAAGCGATAAATTTTTGGCTTTCTTCACCCATTGAGATGCACCCATTAAAATTATCAATTATTCGATCATAGAGTAATTTCCTCCATATCTTCTTCATTTATTTCTTCAGTTGATGAAGTATCTGAATAACTAATTTGTTCTAACAAGAGCTGTTCAGATATTAAATTAACTATTTGTGAAATACTAATGCCTTCAATTATTGTTTGCATCGGTATATCAAATCCCAATTCCTTTTGGATGAGATTCCGTAGCTCAACTGCCATCAAAGAGTCAAGCCCCATAGTAGTTAGAGATTCCTCTATATCTACTGTTTGGGAACCTGTCATGCCAAAAATTTTAGCTACTTTACCTTTGAGGTAATCTACTAATATTTTCTCTTGCTCTTCTGGTGATGATTCTTTGAGTTGTTCTAAAAGTTTCGTTTCTGTTGCCATGACTCCAGTAGCAGCGTTTTGCCAATCTGCTAAAAACCTCCATTTGCTGACTCTATCTTGCCAAGCTGACCATTCAATTGGTACTACCCCAACTTCTACATCGTTGCTAGCTTTACCACTCATTAATAATTCTAGAGATTCTAATACCTGATCTGGGGTTATTGCTCCTATACCTTGTTTTTGCAGCCTCACGTCTGCTCCTATGGCAGCAGCTTCCCCGATCTGAGATACCGTACTCCAATGAATACTCAATCCTGGTAGTTTCATCCCTCGACGATAATGAGCTAAACCATCTAAAAACGCATTTGCTGCCGAGTGGTTTGCTTGACCGGGGGAACCTAGTAAAGACGCTCCTGAAGAAAACAGTATGAAAAAGTCTAATGGCTGGTTTTGAGTCAACTGGTGTAAGTACCAACTACCATAAACCTTGGGTGACATGACTTTCTCAAAGCTTGACCAAGTTTGATTTTGCAACACCCCGTCTGATAATACACCCACAGAGTGCATGAGTCCTGCTAATGGTGTGTTGGAGTTATAAATCCTCTCCATCACTCCTTTCATTGCTTCCCAGTCTGAAACATCGGCTTTTTCTACTGTCACAGATGCTCCTGCACTTTCTAACTCTGCTAGTTTTTCTTTTACCTTCTCATCTGGTGCCCTACGTCCCACTAGCACTAAGTTTTTGGCTCCTTTGGAAATCATCCAACGAGCTATCAGTAAACCCATATCTCCCATACCTCCTGTAATTAGGTATGCAGCGTCATCACGGAAACTTACAGGTTTTTCAGGTTCTTGTTTGGGCTGAGTCACCACAATTTTACCTATATGTTTGGCTTGCTGCATATAACGGAAAGCACTGATAGCTTCCTCTATAGGAAATACTTTTAAAGGTGGTGGATTGAGTAAACTTTGGGAGAAATCTCCTGTTATATCCCGCAACATGGAATTGATTAATTCTGGTTCTTCCTGAGATTTTCGCAGTAAATCTACTACTGAATAAGATATATCTGGTCTGACTTCTGCTACTTGGCTAGATGTCCATACCCCCCGTTTGGCTATCTCTACAAACCGACCTTGAGGACTGACTGTTGACAAACCTTTACTCACAAAATCTCCTGAAGTTAGAGAGTTAAGAACTATATCTACTCCTTGTCCTTGGGTAAATTCCATTACCTGGTCGGCAAACTCAACAGTCCGGGAGTTCATAATATATTTGACTCCCATTTGCCGTAGGGTTTCCCATTTTGGAGGACTTGCTGTCGCAAAAACTTCTGCCCCTGCTTTTTGAGCTATTTGCACCGCTGCCATACCTGTACCTCCTGCTGCTGCATGAATCAGGATACGATCGCCTTTGCTAATCTTGGCAACGCGATGTAACGCATAATAAGCAGTTAAGAAGTTAGCTGGTATTGATGCTGCTTCTGCAAAAGTTATATTTTCTGGTTTCGGCACCACATAGTTGGCGTTAACGGTGACATATTGGCTAAAGCTACCTTGAGCCATAGCTATTACTTCATCCCCAATTTCTAAACCTTTGACTCCTTCTCCTACTGCTACTACATAACCAGCACATTCTCCCCCAAATCTATCCATCTCTCTCAAGTGCTTTTGAGATACACCGTCTACTTCATCTGGTACTAATCCTAATGTTGCTACCAAATCTAGGAAATTCAGTCCGGTTGCCATTACCTGAATCTCTACTTCTCCTCCTGCTGGAGAATTTCTGTTAATTGGTTCTAGGGTTAAGCTGTCTAAACTGCCTTTTTGTGATATCCCCAGTTTATAGGGTTGTGATGGTATTGTCAGTCCCTCTGTTGTTACGAGTTGCTGGTGATGACTGGCGATTAATCTCGCTACATAACGAGAATCTCCACGCAACCCTACCTGGTCTTCTGGGTCTTCTGACCAAATTTCCTTAAATAGTGCATTAGCTTGACTCTCTATTGTTGCTTCTGGGTCTAAATCTATGCGTACACAATTTAGTTCTGGATGTTCTAAGCTAATAACTTTCCCCATTCCCCATAGTGAAGATTGGGCTACTTCTGGCATTAAGGAATTACTTGATGGTACTGGTTGAGAACCAGTAGTAACTAACCATAAACGAGGTGGCTGAGATTGATTTTTTTGCACCAGTGCTTGAACTAAATATAAAGTTGTTCCACACCCGTATCGGGATAACTCGTCTATTTTTTCACGACCTCCAGTTTCGGTCGTCCAACATTGCACAACTCCATACAAGGAAGAAACCGATTCGAGCAGTTGTTGAAAATCTTCTGGTTTGTCAGGATTAATGGTAAACTCTCCTGACTCAAGCTGTTGATATTTCTCTCCCGCATATACTAAGGTAGGAACACCTCCTGTTGCTTCTAACTGAGTCGCTAACTTTTGAGCTACTCCCTGTTTATCTGCTAATATCAACCAATCTTTCGGATCCGGTAATGAAGTTGTTTGGTCTGCTTGAGCTACAAACAAGGTTTGTTGTTCAGAAAGTTCTGGGATTTCCTCTAACTCAGGTAGGGCAGAAATTTCAGCAAAACCTGTTTCTCTCAACACCTCTTTCCACTTAGAGCGAGTTAACAAAGGATAGTCTGGTCGCAGTTCCAAATCTTCAAATCTCCACCATCCATCTAACAAACCAAAGATTAAATCTCCTAGCCTATTTTTAGTTGTTGCTTCTAATAACAACAACACTCCTCCTGGTGCTAGAAGTTTTCTGGTATTAGATAATGTTTCTTTGAGATTTACCGTTGCATGGAGAACATTAGCTGCAATAATTACATCGTATTGATGAGCCTCAAAGCCTTGATTTGTTGGGTCTGATTCTATATCTAGAGTTTCATATTTGACGAACTCATATTGTTGGAATTTTTCCTTAGCTTTTGAGGTAAACAGTGCGCCGATATCTGTAAAAGCGTACTCAGTGCTATTTTCTGGCAGCAAAGGCAAAATATAACTGGTTGTTCCTCCTGTACCTGCTCCTATTTCCAGTAACCTTACTCCTCGTGATTTGGGTAATTTTTCGATCGCTTTAGCTACTGACTGTTCTACCAGGGTGTTCATCATCTTAGCTTGGGTTGAATCCTGATATAATCTGGTTGCTGAGGATAGGTCTCCTGATGGGAAGACTAATTGTACAGGGTCTTGTGTTCCTTGCAATACCTCACTTAGTTTGGCTCCGCAACGATTTAAAAGTTCTAATTCTGCTTCGGCGATCGGATATTCACTAAGAAACTCTTCTCCTTTTTTCTCCCCTTGATTCGTTACGCTCCGATCCAAGGTTTGCAGCATCTCCCACTCTTTGTTTGTTCCCTGGGAATCCAACTCCCGAACAATTCCATCTTCTGCGAGAATCTGGAGCATTCGATTGAATAATCTTTGTTGTTCTGGAACTATCTCTAATCTTTGAAACTCACTCTCACTATTAAATTTATCTCCAGTTTGATAAGGCCATCCCATTTGATTAATAGCCTGCAACACATACTCCCGACCTAACTCGTCTAACAGACTGGGAATAGTTCGATAATTCTTTAAATCTGGCTGATTTGAAAATTCCGTAACTATCGGTTGTAGTTGCTGTTCAAATTCTGTGGGTGCTAGCATATAATCTGGTGGCAGTAGTCTTCCTAAACGACCTTGACTTCTCCACTCGATCTCATACAACAGGTCAGTAATAGTTTCCTCTTTCCTTCCCAGTAAAGCTTCTTTGCTTGCCAACTTGACTCTTAAACCGATAATTTTGGCAATTACCTCTCCTTTCTCGTCGCTCAAGATGACATTCGCTTTCAAACTTCCTTTCTGAGTAACATCATTTTCTTCATTTCCTTCACTTGAAATTGATGCGTGTGCCCATAAATACTTCCCTGGTTGACTGTAGGTAGTTAACTCTTCAACCCCTACTGGCAAATAAGTTTCCTGACTGCTACTTTGTTCTGGGAGTGCATTAAAAGTAACCTGAAATGCTGCATCCAATATAGCTGGATGTATGTTATACTCCTCTATTCCTACTGCTATTTCTTCAGGAATACCTATCTGAGCTATCGCCTGATTTTCTCCTTGCCACAACTCTTGGATACCTTGGAAACTCTTACCATAACTAATCCCTTGTTGTTGAGTTTTGAGATAATGTTGTTTGACTTCTACAGAGTTACTACATTCTCCTAAATATTTCTCTGTATCAAATTTTTCCTCACTCACCTCTGTTGCAGGTTCAATTTCTCCCGCAGCGTGGAGTAACCATTTTGGGATTTCTTCATTATCCTCTTGTTGTTGACTAAATATTTGAAACTGAGTAGTTGTGTCTGATGGAGTCAGTATAGTCTGTACTATTTTCCGTTCTCCCTCCGGCAACACTAACCCCCGCTCTATCTTCAGATTTTTCACAACTACATTAGGGGTTTGATAATGATTCCGCCCGATCGCTGTAGCCATCTCTAAGTATGCTGTTGTTGGCAACAGAGCTTGGCCAAACACTCTGTGGTCTTTAAGGTACGCTGGATTTTCTGACCCAATAAATGACTCAAAAACTTGTTGTTGACCTGCAAAGTTGATTTTATGACCCAATAAAGGATGTATATCTTTGACTCGTTGTCCACTAGCAACCCAACCTTTCTGATATCCATTTACTTCCGCCCAATACCTTTCTCGTGCAAATGGGTATGTAGGCAATGTTACTTTCTGAGGATTATAATGTTGGTCAAATTCTAACCAGTTGACTTTTGCTCCTTTTGCATACAACTCCCCTAAACTTGAGAGCATCTGCTGCCATTCATCCATATTTGGTCGCAACGATGGCAACCACGATCCTAAACCATCGGGTAAACATCGACGACCCATACCTAATAATATTGGTTTTGGTCCGATTTCTAGGAACGTTTCATAACCTTTTTCCTGTAACGCTTCCATTCCTTGAGCAAATCTTACTGGT
>JAAUYJ010126958.1_pt1 | contig 37626 bp, 44 predicted proteins | sample 7278031 | NCBI WGS metagenome assembly JAAUYJ01 (sample SAMN14350222, study PRJNA611818) | marine sediment metagenome | isolation source: surface marine sediment (1.8m) | place: French Polynesia: Moorea | collected 2018-08 | reverse complement strand
CTCCAAGGTGCTCTTTGGTGGTGGCTAAAACCGTTGCGGTGCGACGGCGGCCCCGGCTAGTCACACCGAAAAAAGAAAAGCATACGTGGGCCTGCTCTAAAAATATTGCGAGAACCGCTTGGGGCGTTATTGTTAAATTGTTCGTAAATTGTTGAGCATTTTCCCCATTGAAATTAGCCTGGAATTCCCTTGACTGCCCACGTCTGCCGCGGCGGAGGCTTCCCGAGTCTCCCTCGCCCCCGTGACAGTCGAAGAACGTCGTTTGGGGAGGGGAGGAAAAGAAAGGAGCAAGAACGGGATTTAGCCGACCTCCCCCCCCTCACCCGCTCGGGCTGTGTTTTCTGACTCGCGGCGGAGGAAGGGGGGAGGGGGAGTCCGGAGGGCGTATTGATCAAGCTCCAAGAACCTTGAACAAGTCATCCGGCGAGCTCGGTAGTGTTCTTCTCCGTCGCCGTCGCCGTCTTCCAAAAACTACTGGAAGGACCCGGAGCCATGCAAGCGGTGGGGAGGGAGGAGTTACGTACCTAGGGGGGAAGGCATGGAGTAACCGCTGCCCCCCGCTCCAAGCCCCCCTTTCCTACTCTGAGCGGTCGGGGGATCGTCGCCGCCGTTTCATGAAGGTTCCGAAAAAAGAGAGAGAAAGACCTTTCGCTAAATTCGGCGATGATGGCTCAGGAGAGAGTCCGTCGGATTCTAGGAATTACATTTTGAGCAATTTACTTTCTATGGACGCGGAGAAACCCTTCGCTTCCTTTCCACGACTCCTTGCCAACAATGCCCCTTTCGTCAAAGGGCCTCTCATGCATGCATTCTCCCTTGTGCATTTCGGTCATTATGTATATCACGGCTTTGCTTGGCGCCAACGCCACTCACTCCATCGCTCATTCAACCGGCTTCCTGCTTTGCCACTCACGCTCTCTCTCTCCCCTTCCCCTTTATTCTTCCGGATAAGTCGACCCGACAATTACCAGTCACCTCATGACGGGATGGAATTCATCAACAAAACAATGTGCAGCCTAAATAGAGCAACATGAAATTGTATTCAAGAGCTCTCCGCAGGCATTGTCCGTGGTGTAGATTAAGTGACATTTCGCGATTTTGTTGAAACCCGTTCCATGCCCGGGTGGCACAAATACACGCCGGCAGATTGCTGACGCCTCTCCTAACATGACGACGAAGAATGAACATTAAGCGAGATGGGAGCCAGAGAGAAGCCGAAGCCATTAACCTTGTGCCTTTCTCCTCCTTTCTTTCTATCCTTCGCGGAAGGTTTATTTCGAAAGGTTTCCTGCGACTTATAAATATCGAAAAAAAAGGAAAAAAGTTGTGTCGGGCCTGAAATTTTTTGGGGCAGACTAGTGGTAGGCGGGTTCTTCGTTTGCCTTGTGGTGGAACAAGTTGTTGATGGGTGCGGTTTGAATGAGATAGAGGAATGTTGACTTATTCTTCTGTTTTTGGTGGTGCATGGGTCTTGGGATAATTAACGGTACAAATTCGCTGTAGGTACATATTTCGATGGAAATTCCATTCAAACTTTCGATACAAATTCATATTTCTTCTCTTTCTATCTTCTTTCTCGCTTGCTCCAGTGCCTTTTATTATTTTCATCTTCAGTATATTCGCGCTATCGGTGGCTTTTCTTCTTCTCAATCCCTTCTTAAGTTTCTTTTGATGGTAAGGATTATGTCGATTTCTTCGTTGTTGTTAGTAGATGTCCAGATGCCCAATCAGCCCATCATCATGCCCATGAATTCTGCCGAAGAGAAAACGCAAACAAATGAATTTCAGACAGAAAAAGGCAAGCTAGGCCACTAAGTAGTACTTTAGCGCCAGTTTACTCAGGTCTAATTATTTTTTAAGTCTGTACTTTTAAACATGCACCTGCGAGAGTGAAACATCACTCCCTCTCAATTCCTCAGGGTTAGGTCTGCATTCGCGTTTTACTCAGTCTGTTTTACAAAAATAACTTAGATAGATCGAAGTCAGGCGAAGATAGAAGCTCTGCTTAAAGACAAATAGTCGTGATTCAAAATATGTCGTCAAGGTCTACATGCACTTGTGCATATCTATTCGAAGAAAGGTGCGAGATAGCTCTTTTATGAATACAGTACGTAGTCAAAAAAATCCATTCTTATGCTATGAAAGATAGAATGTAGGTAATTAAACTGTAGATACATCTCATTCCTTTAAAAAAACTAAGGAAGACAGATAATTTCTCTTGACTCAAACCTTATCCCATCATCATCTCCATGAACTCTGCAAAGTCCGAAAAAGACCAAAAAATAAATTGACGATGTTGTACACATTGCTGGCTGGGCTCTGGACATTTATTTCCTGTATTTTGAGGGAACTATTGCTATTTTTTTTCAAGTCGTACTCACCGTCAAAGTCGATGGTGCCCGACCCGTCCTCGTCCACCTCCTCCACAATCTCCATCAGTTGGGAATCGCCCTGCATGGACAGAGGGAAATGTCTCGGAATATCGGCTCAAAATCTGATTGACGGAACCGTACCAGGTTTGGCTCCAGCTCCAGGAGGATCCCCTTCAGCGTGTCGATCGTAAGGTAGCCAAGGCCTTTTTCGGAAGGAAAAGAGAACAAATAACATATTTCCTCCCCCTTCATTCTTTTTTGGACAAAAATTCGGAAAAGCGGATATCGGTCGGAAGAGGGAGGAAGAGAGAGAGAGAGAGAGCCGCAAAATTCCTGCTATCTCCCACCTCCCTCCCTCCCTCTCCCTTCCGTCGTCGCTTTCTTTGTCCATATTGGAATCCTGTCAGCTAAGAAGGGGGGAAACAGGGGCGAGGCCGCCTCCGCGAGAGAGAGGAGAAAGAGATATTGTTTGCTTTTTTGTGGGTCACACGCGTTGGGACAGACACGGACGGACGGAGCTTCGAAGACCGGAGCTGCCGCTACACTTCGCAGGAGGACACACAAGGAGATCTCATTTCCAACACCCGCCGGACGCCGCCGCTCTGAAGAGGGAGGGATTCGCCCATCAAATTGCTGTTCCAAAAATGCTTGCCACGTTTATTTCATTAGTATTTCCCCCGTGAATATTGAATACTCCTACTGGCTTGGGTTGTCCTCGATTGGCGAATGTCTGTCCGTGCAGGGCAGAAATGAAAAGTAGGTGGCGATCTTAGAAAAGTGTCACGGGTAGCTACGACCGGACGAGGAGGGCGGGGGAGGATCGAGGGAGGTTGCCTAAGCTGCATTTCCTCTCTTCCTCCCTCGTACAACGAAACGGTTTTCTTTTTCCCGTCCAGGATAACAAATTAGTTTAAAGACCTTTTCCTTACCTTCCTTGTCGTAGAACCTGAATGCCTCCTTGAGCTCCCTCCGCATCTGCTCCTCGTCCTCCTCGATCAGGAACCGCGCCGCCAAAATGCAAAACTCCTCGAACTCGAGCTCGCCAGACCCTAAGAAAAAGAGGAAGAAAAATTATTTTTTAAAAAATATGGGCTGAGTCGGTTTATCAAATAGTCAATCCGACACTCTCAGCTTTCTTTGGTGACAATTTTAGTTTGGGGGGCTCTGGATCTTGAGAGCATTTCAAACAGAAAATGCACGTAGCATAAATGCACGAAATTGAATCCTAAGACTTTAGAGGCCGCTGACCCAGCAGCACTTTGTGCCACAGCGGATACTTTTAACTCCTTTGTGCAAGGAGGCGGCAGATCGACGAAGTGCATTTGCGAAGAGTCCGACAGACAGAGACAGGGTCCGGAAGGAAGAGGATAATGGAGGGAGGACCTCGTTTAGATGGCGATCTCTTGCAAGTACAGTTCCGGACTACTGTTGGTGCATCTCAGAGTCTAAGACTGCCTGCACCCCACATTTCTTGAGAGCACAGAAAAAACAGTTTGAACTTGGTAGCTCCACCTTTTTTGCATCCTGCAAGTTAGGACATTCGTAGCTTTTGGCTGAAAATGGGCCGAAGAAAAGGAGAGACCGCGGGTGATTGCCCGCCGCCTCCTTTCAAGCTTTACGGCAACACCGCCTGCGAACGCCTGACCCGTGGCGGCGGCATCCGCGAACGGCGGCGGCGGCGGGGTCAATCCCTTTCGCCATTCTGTCGTGAAGGAGAAATGCACCGAAAAAAAAGGCAATAAAAAGGGATGGAATTTTTGCGGCCGGACTTCCGGGAATCGAGAGTCTTCGAGACAGCGGAAGGCCTGAGAGGGTTCTGCTCTGGTTTTGATTTTCCAGAGACAGCATCTTTGTCCATGACTGTTATTGCGGCATTCGTGTCTTCCTCTCTCCCTCGACTGTCATCGCATTAGCAGCTCATGGCGGCAAAAACCGAGTTCCGGTCGAAATCGACTTCGGCCGGGGATGGGGGTTCTCCGCTCTCGCTCGCTTGTACGTGAGAGCATCGTCTATATAGCTCAGGTATGCGTGAATGAGATGGGCAGGTGAGATGGGACAGACGTGGAAGGGCGGATAGGAGAGGGGGAAGATCAGAAAGAGAAGGCATGCTTTATGTGGCATGCTTGACGATTACAGTTTAATAGTGTATTGTCCATCCTTGCATCGGACTCAAGCAAATTTGACCATGCAATAAAAGAGAGGCCATGTCAAGCTCTCGTGCCCAAGGGCTGATTGTTCACCCGCCGCCCCCTTCCTCTTTCCTCTCCTCCCCCTGTTTGCATTCCCGAGAAAGGAATTTCTGAACGGGGGAGGGAGGGACTGGAGAGGGCGTGCATGGCGGGAGGTCGAGAAAACATTTCCGACGCACGGCTGACTCTGATTCCGATCCATATTTTCCTCCCTCTGTTTTGAAAACATCATCGCTCTCTTAAATTCCTTTTTCCCGACTCCCTCACCGTCCTCGTCCACCTCCTGGATGATCCCGTCAAGAACCTCCTTCTGCACCCGGAGGCCCATCATCTGTGAAAATGTGAATTCGACTTTTAAAAAAATGAAAAATCAAACTTTTTATTTATTTCTTGTGCGAACCTGCAGGATGTCCCCGACCGTCTCCGCCTTGACGACGCCGTCGTGGCAGAAACCGTTGAAGCACTTCATCAGCACTGGGAACGAAAGCGGGTTTTGTTCATGACATGCATTTCCCGCTCTGACTTGTCACCAGATTTGTTTCCTCACCTTCAACTTGGTCGCTCTCGAGGCCGATTTCTTTCTGCAAACGTGAAACACAAAGTATTTTTTGAAGCGGGGCCAGAGGAAGAGCAGCAAGTATCCTTCAACCCAAGTGTACGTAGACGCTCGTCCTATTTCCTTTTTTTCATTTTTGCGGGTTCTTTCCCGGACTTGTGTGGAGCAAAAACGAGCGAGACAAAAGAGTCCTCGTTAGAGCAGCTCCCCTGAGTCGCCGTAAGGGCAAATAAATGCCTCCCTCCTTCCCACCCAGCCTGACTCCTGGGTCATTGAACATACGCTCTCTGAAAGACAGTTAGTCCAGCCTACAGTTCTACTTTCCACCAAAAAAATCTTTCTGGACGAATTTAAGTGACGTAAGAGAGAGAATTACTTGCCTCATAAGTGATATTGAGAAATTAAAAGTAAGCATACAAGATCCTGCGTAAAAGAACCTATCTATCAATATTTTTACTCGAATCCCAATTAGAAAGCACATTTCCAAGAATTTTTATTTTTGCCCGCAGCTTTTTCCTAGTAACGTCACGGTTTTAGAAAAGCTTTCTTTTTCATGTACTTAAAAGCCTTGCGGGAAAATGAAGGTATTTGAAGTTATTCCCCATTTCCTTCTCTAAGAGCGGAAAACCGAAAGAATGCGCACCGGTAGTTGCAAAGGATGCGAAAAGAGAAAAACATATCCCCCCCAAAAAAAAATTACGGCAAACGCGGCGAAAAATGATCTCATTCTGACTGTGTACAAGTCTCGGACGCCGCGCGCCCGTCTGGCATATCGGACATTAGAGACTATCTCCCTGCATCACCGTGACGGTTCCACTTGCCACTCTTATTGCCACTCGCCACAAAACGCGACTCGCTTTGTGCTCAAAAAGAGTACTTTCGTGTTCAGCGTCCGCAACATTCCTTTCGGCAGAAAAAAGTGTAAAAAAGATGGCGAGAGAGGAGAAATCTTCCAGGGAGCAAGGGGGAGGGGAAGCTATGTTCCGTTCTACGTATATTTTTCAAAGCGGAAAAAAAGGAACGAAAATAAGGACGATGGAGGAAAATTGAGTGGAAATTTCCGGTGAGAGGGGAAAATAAGGGGAGGGAAAGCAGCCGAGAGCAACTCATCCTCCCTCCCTCCCCCCTTTCTCCCGGCCAAGTTTTCTCCCCCTTTCATCCCGAATTAATTTAAGCAGAAGCCAGCGCGGTTTTTCGCTGATGCCCTGTCTCGCCCTCAGGCCAAAAAGGAGAAGTACGAGAATGAATGTTCTCTGCTTTTGAGCAAAAGGCGAAGTGGCCCCTTTGTTTGGGACTTAGCTCTAATACCGTATATATGACTCACATCTTGTCACTCGCACGAAATGGCTGTCTGTTTACCCGTCAACAAAATCCGCACCCATTTTGTGTCTGCCAAATTCGCTCACCATTTTATCCTCGCTGATTCCCGTCGCCATTTTCGTCCCCCCTGATTGTTCGCCTCCTCCTCCTCCTCACCCTCTCTCTCTCTTCTATCTCCTTCAAACGGATCTCCCCGATTTCTTTCCCCTTTGCTCGGAGACACCGTCCGTAATTTTCGCGCACAGATCAGTCTCACTCTCTTTCTTCCTCTCTCTCTCTATCCCGACACTCCTCTCTCCTCCCTCCCTTTCTCCTTTTGACTCGATTTCTGTTGTCCAGTCTGGCTCTTTAGGGACAACGGCGGCGGCGGCGGCGCTGGAGTGGTGTCGATGCCTCCTCCTCCCTCTCCCTCCCTTTTCTTTCCCCCTTTTTTTCTTTATTTTCCCTCTCCTCTCCACCCTCTTTTTTTCGCCCAACAGCAACTGCGGCCCTCACTCCTTCTTCGCCTCCTCTGCTACGTATGTACTACTAAAACTCTCCTTTTCTGTCCTAACTCCCTCCGGTCTTCGCCGTCGTCGTCGATGTGTGGGTGTGCTTGCTGCATCTACGTATGTCGGGTAGTTGCTCTCTCCACCGCTTTTCAAGCTCGGTTCGCATCGGTTTCGTTTCCCCGTCGGGTTTTTGAGGGGGGGAGGTCGCACCCTCTAGCTCTCTCTCTCTCTCTCTCTCTCCCCACACACCCCCATCCTCATCCTCGGGACGACGCCGCGACGACCCATAGACACTTTTTGGGCAAGGTGCCCAAAACAATTGCAACCGGGAATGTGTCACGGGGAAAGGAAAAAAAGTGCGCAACTTTCCGCCGCACTTACAGTTGAGCATACAGTACACAAGACCAACTCTTGAATTTTCTCTGGAGTCCCAATTTATTATCTCGGTGCCTCTCCTCTCTTCCTCCTCGAGGGGACAACGTGGGTGCGTCCGTGCACCAATACTACTGCATACACTGGGATGGGGAAGGGGGGCGGAGGGGCAGAAGACACGTGGCTGACAGATCCCTCCTCCCTCTCTACATTCGTAAGGAGAGTTCCATAAAACCGCCGTTTTGTTCCGTTATATTGGCACAAAATGTACAGTGTTCATACATAGTGCCATAAGCTAATCAGGCACCAAAACAAATTTGGAAGAAAAGGTTGAACAAAATGGTAAATTACTACCACCGAGTTTTAGAAACCGATCCTCGCGTGATCTAAAGTTTTCAGAATTCCATTCCCGCCCCCTTGCCTTCCCTCTTCCCTCTCTCTCTTGCCTCCTGCTTTCTAGGATTGGGAAAGCGGAATGAGTGGGTGTATCTTCGGCGGCGGCGCCGGTGTGAGAAGGAGGGGGCGATTTCAGAAAATATTCCCGTGTCGAGCTTTTTAACGGGGGAGGGAGGGGAATAAGGGTCAGCGCCGAAATTCGCCAAACCGAGATCAAGAATCACGGAAACGGCCAAAGTCTTAAATTTGGCCATAGTTAGTTGGAACTTCACGCAGAGCAAGCTCGCTCTTACCTGGAGTTAAAAAAAGATTGGCCAATCACACATCCCGGCTGAGGCATGGTGTCCATGGTGCATCCTAGTCGAAAAGAGAGGAAAAGGTAAAGAGAAAGGTGCGATGGCCGAGAGAGGCGGATTCGGCGGCCGGCTATACATTCCCCCTCCTCCTCCTTCTCCGTTTCTTTCGCGAGATGCGTCGCCGCTCGCTGGGAGGCGTCTTTCCCTGAGGGGACATGAGAGAGAGAAGAGTTGCGTTGCGTCTAATACTCTCAAAGTTACAAATGGAAAAAAACTCCCTGTACTGTTCTTTCTTGATCAACAGAATGAAACCCTGTCTTTTTTTGGTCCGAATCCTCGTGCATGTATCCAGCCGCTTGCGACCCCCAGAGGAGGTCGAATGAGATCTGCGTCGCGGCAGCCGCAGAAGAAGAGGAAGAAGAGGGGAGGGGCGGCATTCCTTCACTTTCCGGACAATTGCTTGGGATTAAAACAGAGGGAGGGGGCGGGGGTCAAACAGGAGGAAAAACCCTGCCCGAAAAAATAGAATCTGTGCAGGACAGAAAAAAGCCAGAGTTCAGGCGTTCCAAGACGACGCAGGCGAGAGTTAAGAAGTGAGGACTAGGCTGGCGGGATTAGCAGAAGGATACTCCAAGTAAGTTGTGACGTGACCGCCCGTCGCGAAACGAACAAGGAGAGATTGTTGACCATTGACCAGAGGACGCAGCCCGCGCGATTTTCGAGGGGAAATTACGAGACTCGAAAGCCGCCATATCCTCGCTCTGGTCCGAGCGTCTTTCTTATCCAAGCGGGAAATTGGGGAGTGTGCTTCGTCTGTAAGGAGCTACAGTAGAGGGGCAATTGGGAGACCTGACTTCAAATGTAGGAATAAATGATTTTCTTGGGGAAAAGCCGCAAAATATAATTGAATGTACTGACTGCATCATATAATTATGCAGCATTGTTTTGTTGTTTTTAAACAAAATCTGCACATTACCCCCACATAACTCGTTTATGATAGTGCCACGCGAGGGACAGCCCATGCCCTAGGGGCACAGATAAGGGAGGGAGGGCTGCAGCGTGGCGAAAACTCGGAGTGACGGGAGGCGGAGGAGGAGAAGGGGGGAGGGGAATTTTTCGGTTTGAGGTGACATCGTACATGAGCGGGGGAGGGGTGGAATACTGAAAGCAGCTGCAATTCTCCCCTTTTTTCCAACATTTTTACTCGTCCAGCAGGGTCAACAACTCTCCCCTTTCTCTGCTCCCTTTTCCGTGAAGCAACACTGAACTGTCGCCCTGTACTGTACTTGCAGCAAGCCGAAAAGCCACCTTTCCTTAATTCTTGGCGCCTGCTTTGCTCTGTCCCGAATTCTTCGATGCTTTCTTTCTCGGCCTTTTGGAATCGCAGTGACTTGATGTGAAGAAGACAGATTTTTAGCTTGAAAACCTGAAGCAAATCCTAGTTTTTCCAGGATGGACACTTAGCACTGAAGGATACCGCAACGCATTTGAAATTACCAGTATGCGTTCAAAAACGACTGAGTACGTACCAGTGCCCACATTCTTCCCCCCTTTCCCACGTTCTTCCTGTTCTGTCTCTTCTCAAGCTACTTTTTGCTCCTAATGGGCGGCGAAGGTGGCGGTAGCAAAAAAAAGGCGGGTAGTGAGAAAGAGAGAGAGAGAGAGACCCCGCCGTCGTCGTCAGACAGACAGCTCCTAAGTAAGAGGAGACGTGACACATATTCCCTCTTTTCTATCCCCTTTACCCAAAGTGCTAAGGCAGCGAGAGGGCCTACTACATCTATCTAGAGCCGAGCGAAGTTAAGATCGCGAGAGGAAATTCTTGTTTGTCTCTAAGCAGCGTTGTTTATTGTCGTCTGTTGTTCATCGAGTTTTTTTAATGCGTGTTCGTTTATGCTTTTGTTTTTTCCAGTTCGGTGTCCTTGAACAAGATATGAAGAAATCGTTATCTCAATATTTCGTACAAAAAGGAGAGAGTGGGAGAGAGTTTTGCTTTCTTTTGGCGATCCAGCATCATCGATCGCTCAATATCCGTCTCCGAATTGTGGGTCGGTCTCTATACCAACCCTGTGTGTGTGTGTGTGTTTCGTATTTTTTTACCATCTGGATTTTTATGGATTCGAATAGCGCGCGAGAGAGGGGAGGGGACTATAGAGAGGTTTATATAAGAAGTTTTTGTTTGTTCAGTTTTCTTCTTTTTCCATAGTTCTCCTTCATATTTCCAGCAGGTCTTTCTTCTTCATTCTTCCTACTTAGGCTTGGTGATATTTACGTACATTACCATATTTCGTCATCTTGGGAGATAAGGGAGGGGATAGTACTCTTCTTGTGTGTACGTTTAAGTAGTGGTAGCATTATATATTCAGCAGCTTTTTAAAATTCATAATGGTTTTCTGGTAGAGTAGTAGTTCTTAGGCTTCTTCATTAATGTTATTTCATACTTTTTCCCTAGCGTAATGAGTAGTTTTAGCATGCACCAGTGACAAGACAGCTAACGGAATAACAGGCATATTTTTTTCGTTTTCCTCTTTCCTCCCTTGTTTTGACGTAAGGAAAAAACAAAGTTCTTTCAGGGGAGTAGCAGAAGTTTCTAAGTGCCAATACCTTCTTTCTCCTTCCACCTCCGCTTCGTCTTTTGGGGCAGCCTTTTGCCAGAGGCTGTATCTCCTCCCACTTTGAATAGGCAAGTTCTGAGCACTAGCATCATTGTTCAAGCGGGATAAACTTCCATGCCGTGATACTGACGACTTCTTGTTTTCCTGCGACCATCGACCATCAACAACAGCGTCTTAAATCGAGTCGGTCCTTTATGGGACAGCTCAAAGAAATTCCGCACTGTGCTTTTTGACAGATGGTTCTTCTCCCAGATGGGAATAATCGCTTGACCATGCCACGGTTCGTTCAACCACCTCCTCAGTGTTTGGTAATTTACCGCGTCGGAGGCTGAGCAGGGTTGGCGGAGGAGGAAGGTGGCGGCGGAGGAGCGCCCTCGCCATGAGTTTCCAGGTGTCCACCGCTACCACTGCCTCCGCCTCCGCCTCCGGCGCTGCTCCCCCCGGCACTGCTGGCTCCGCAGCTGCCGCTGCCCCGCGACCGGCACTTGGAGGAGTTACAGCCGATCTTGAGGTTCTCCACGCTGGGCGACTTGGACGACCTGGAGGAGGACTTTCCTGACCTGGAGGAGGCCGCAGACATGGATGAGGACGGGAGCGTGGAGCGGAAGGAGGTCATCGTGGCCAAGCGCCGGTCCACAGTGGCGGAGGAGGGAGGGGCTACCGCAGGAGCGCCGCCACCGCCGGAGGAGGAAGACGACGGGTTCAAGATTCCCTTCCTCGGCTGGTAGAGATGCTGCTGCTGCTGCTGCAGGTGATGCTGGTGGTGCTGGTGGTGGTGCCGTCCATCAAGCGTGTGGTGCCTCCTTTCGCCGTGGTAGCTGTGCTGCTGTTGGTAATGAGGGTGGTGCTGGTGGTACCGCCTCCTGCCTCCCTCACCGCTCTCCTCCTCTTCCTCGTCGTCCCCGTTGTTGTGGTGTCTGTGATACGGGTGGCTCTGGTGCTGGTGCTGCTGCCTGGCCGCCGGGTGCGCCGGGTGGCTGTGGTCACTGCTGGCGTCGGAGAGGCGGTCACCTATGCTGGCGCTCCTCGGCCGCATGGTGAATATGTCGGCCCCCCGATGCGGCGGCGGCGGCGGCGAGGAGCCCTTCCTCACCCCCTGCCTTCGCAGCCTCAGCGCCCGCTCCTCCTCGCCCTCCTCCTCCTCCTCGTAGACGCCGTCGTCGTCCCGCAGCCCGAACCCGCCGCCGCCGCCGCCGCCGCCGTCCCCTTGGCCGGGAGGGGGAGGGGACCGCATCTGTTGGGGCCGCCTGTCATCGAAGCGGTGGTGATGGTGGTGGATTAGGTGCGGAGGAGGAGGGGGAACGCCGCGGAGAGCTGACACTGAAGAAGGAGCGGGGGCACCGGACTCCCCCTGTGAGTGGCGTTGGACATACGTCATGCGGCGGATGTATTCGCCTTGACTAGTTTGTTCCGACCTGCAAAACATGCGTCAATTTAAGTATCGTTTAGGTCTCTTCCGTGTGTAATCCTTTTACCTGCTCTCCTCGTCGTCCTCGTCCTGCCCCTCAGTCGTCTCTGTGACCTCGTCCTCCTCGTCTTCCTTTTCGCTGGGTTCGCTGCCGGTGGTGGAGGCACCCGCGTGGGCAGGAGGAGGAGGGAGTGGCTGCTGCGGCACCTCTGGAGAAGAGAACTCTATCGACTTTCCTCCTCCACCAGATCTATGGTCAAATCCTGCTGGGGGCGGAGGCGGTGGAAGTGGGGCGCCTGGTCCTACCCGCGGAGGGTGATGCAGCCGGACGCCCCCGCCCCCAGGCACAAAGTCGAGCAGTCGCTCCTGAGAGGAAAATGAGCGGTGAGGCTGCTGGTAGGGCGGACGAGGCAGCTCCTGCTGGTGGTGCCCCTGGTGATGGTGGTGACTATGGGGATGAGGATGCTGTTGTCTTGGCGCTGGCCTGCGGTCCTCGTAGCCGTGGGGGGGAGGATGGAAGTGCTGCGGAGGCACAGGAGGAGTCTGTTGCTGCTGGTGCTGCTGCTGTTGGTGGGACTGCCGCTGGCTGTAGTAGTAATACTGGTTGCCCTGCTGCTGCTGTTGAGACTGCTGTTGTTGCTGCCGCTGGGGAGAATAGTTGTGGTAGCCCCTGTGGTAGTCCACCAGTTCCTCCTGTGACTTGGTCAAGGGCATGCCACCAGGTCCTCTCCGCACCTGCTGGTTGTGATGGTGGTGGTGATAATAGTGCTGCTGTTGTGGTTGCTGGTGAGGGTGGTGGCCCTGGTGATATGGCAGGCGCTCCCTAGAGGAGTACCTGCTGCCGCCGCTGGAGCCGTAAGAGGCGCTTCGTCTGCCGTCGTGATCCAGATTCTCTTGAGACCTGCTGTGGGCAAACTGCTGAGTTTGATGGTGATGGCGGTGTTGATGCTGGTATTGTTCCTGCTGTTGCTGGGGCATGTAGTTGTACTGCCTCTGCTGATGGTGGCCCTGGTAGTGGTGATGGTGGTTGGTTCTGTAGCCCCGTTCATCCATCTCCTGACTTGATCGCTCCAGTCTCTCTTGCGATGCCCTCAGGGCGGCGGCGGCGGCGTTCGTTGCCTTCTGTTGCTCCTCCAGCCTCTCCTGGGAGGAAGATTTGCTCCTGAGAGACGCCCTCCGCCGATGTTGTCGCCTCCGCACAGTCCCAGTGCCCTCCTTCAGGGGAGATATGCATTGCAATTTCCTGCATTATTCAAACAGTATTTTTTTGTACGAACCTGTATGCTCCTCTCGTCTCCCGACTCGTTTCCGTCCTCCTCCTCCTCTTGTGACCTGGATCTGGACCTCTCCGATGACGTCCCTCCGGCCGAGGCGGCCGCGGAGGACGCCGAAGCCGCCTTGTTGCTATTCTGTCTTATGCCTATGACGCTTCCCCCGCCGTCTTCGGAGGCGTCAGCGCCACCTCCTGCGTCGTCCCCTTGGCCACCGCCCCCTTCCTCGGCCCCGTCTCCCACCCTGGCGACATCGTCGTCGACAGTCTCACCTACCCTTTCGTAAGTCCCGTCTGACTCTCCCGCATCCACCTTCGCCCCGTCACTCTTACCGCCACCGTCCTGTTTAGTTTGATGCAGGAGGGCCCGGTCTGCGGGCGGTCTCTCCACCTCTGCCACCACTTCCTGTTCATGTTTGTTAACAGTGACTGCGGCTGTGGCTGCAGCTTCCTTGCCGCCCCCACCCCCGCCACTCTTTATAGACTCGTGGGAGGCGTGGGAGGAGGATCCCCGCGGAGTCGTGCGGGAGCTGCTTCGGGAAGAACTGGAAAGCAAAAACCACGAAAAACTTTGAACTTCTATTCAACAAATGTGTTGGCGATTTTCGTACCGTGGATGACTCGGGAAACTTGGATGCCTCTGCAGCTGAGGCGAAGGCCTGTTGCCAACAGGGTCTCCTCTGGTAGCGGGGGGACTCCTCACCATGCCCTGGCCCCGGTGGTGATGCTGGTGGTGCTGGTGGTGTTGCTGGTTCTCCCCGCCCTCACCTGAGTGTCCAGACTTCTCCGGTGTCCCCATCTGCTGGTCCTTGAGGGACATGGAGGAGTGCTTCCGTATTCCGGGTCGACTAACTCCTCCCCCGCTGCTGCTGCCGCCGGCGCTGCCGTTGCTCTTGGAGGAGTGGCTTCGCTGGTGGTGGTTGTAGCTTCCAACGCCGCCGCCTTGAGTGGCATCACCCTCTTTGTCGTGGGCAAAATGCCTTCCTCCTGAGTGTCGCCTCGGAGCTGTCTGTGGCCTCGGCGGCAGGGGAGGGTGGTGGTAGGAGGTGGAGGGAGGGATGGGGTAACCGGGAGAATGGTGGGCCCCGTGGTGGGCGGCAGCAGCAGCAGCAGCCGTGGCCGCCGCGTTGGCGTTGCTGACCGGTAGGGAGTTACGAATGGAGGAGAGGATGGACATCTTCTGGTTGATGGTCTCCATGAGGGAAGAGTGCACCAGGTCCCGCTGGGAGAGGAAGGGAGGCGGGGGAGGGGTGGGCACGGACGAGGAGAGGAGGCCGCCAGCGGCGGAGCTCACGTCCTCGTCATCCTCCTCCTGGAAAAGGGGAAAGGGCATTTAACAAAGGAGAAGAACAGCAACAGCAACTCTAACCAGATTCTCAATTCCCTTACCTGCGACCTCGACCTTGCCCTCGACCCACCGCCCGACCTCTCCCTGCATGACGACGGCGCCCGAGGGTGGTGGTGCCCGGACGAGCCGGACCGGCGGTGACCGACTCCGCCGCCGCCACCGCCGCCGCCGCCCATGCCGCCGCCGCTGCTCCCCCTGCTCCCCGCCCGGCTGCTCGAGTTGATGGAGCCGAAGGAAACGCGGCTCTCGCGGTTGCTGCTGTTCTGTTGAGAACTCGCCTGCAGCAAAAACAATTATTCGGAATTTTCGTTATTGACATTTGTTGGCTTCTTCATTTTAATTTTGTTTTACCTGGTGAGCACATGCTGGACAAAAGACATCGTCGCTGCTCTTCCTGCTGGCCCCCGACTCCCCCGGCGTGAGCGGCGTCCCTCCCGGCCTGACCACCCCGGTCCCGCCCCCGACCGTGGCCGCCCCCCCATCGGGCGTCCCGCTGTAGTAGACGGACTCCTCCGCCCCGCTTGCTCCTCCCGCCCCTCCCGGCGGCGGCGTCACCGATCCCCCTCTGTCGCTGCACTGCTCGAAGGCCTCTCGCTTGTTGCGCGGGAGGGTGTTTCGGTCGGCCGCCGTCCGGTTGGACCAGTCGGGGTCGCCCAGGAGAAGGTGGCGCTCATAGGCAACCTTCTCGGGGCTAACATGGTTTCCCACCTGAAAGGGGAAAATATACTCTTTGTTGGAAAATAGTTCTTTCGTCCGGTGCTTTAGAAAAATGTAAACTCACCTGAGCTGAAGACCCTCTGCGGTAAAATCCTCCTCCCCCGCTGCCCGCGCCGCCGCTTCCCGTTGCGGTGCTTCCGACGCTGCCGCCTTCGTTGTTGTGTACGGAGCCGGAGGAGGAAGACTTCAGAAGCCTTTCACGTTCTATAGAAATGGACAAAAATGTGTTTCAGAATACAATAAGTGCTCACAGTACATTGTTGGAAGAGAACTCGTAGAATATTTTTGTTACCGGCTCGTTCCCGGGATCGGTCTCTCTTAGCAACCGCTGACACGGGAACCTCGCCGGCCTGTTGCTGCTGTTGCTGTTGCTGCAACTGCTGCTGCAACTGCGCCTGCTGTTGGTGCAGCTGTAGCAGCCGCCGTTGCGAGGTTAGCTGCTGGTAGTGGCTCGTGCTGTACGTCGTCCAGAATCCCCAAGCCATCTTGCCGTTGAGAGTTCCAAACGTGTTCTGACGAGGAAACAAATAGGAGTTTCGTTTTGGAACTGGGGGAAATCATGCAGTGACGTCACATATTTTATTGTAGCAAGCTTTCCTTCTCTTTCATCCTCCCACGCGAGTCCACATCTCAGGGGGGGCTGTCTTATAAAGCCGTGATGCCTGACTCAAACAAGATTTTTCTTTCCCCTCCTTCTACACTTCTTTTTGGGCCTTCTTCCTGGACCCTACATTTCCTCCCCCTTTGAGGATGCTCTCTTCTCCCCTTTTTCTTTTCTGCCAGTTTGGGAGTCACCCTACGCCTACGCTTCCCCCCCCCCTTCCTCGATCTTCTTCCTCCCCTAGGAGTCTCAGGCCAAGGTGGAGCAAAAGGGGATGGGGAAAAGAAAAGACCAGCACTTTTTCTGCCTCCTCTGCTTGCTTTTGCTCCCCCAAACTCTAGCCTTGCTAAAGGAGGAAGGGAACTTTGGTGGCGAAGGGAGAGGAAGGGAGAGAAGAGGGGCGCTCCCTGTCTTGATGCTGACTGTCCTGAGCGAAGCCGGAGGAGGAGGAGGAAAAGGGGGGATGAAGGCTATTCCTGGCTTCCGTTCCCCTTCTCCTCCCTCTCCTTCCGTGGCCCGTCCGCTCTGGGATTTGTCAGTGGCCATCTCTAGTCCCCCGCGACCGCGGCCGGGGAGAAACGGGTCTGCTGCATCCAAGGGACGGACGGGGCTGACCGACCGACCGACGAAGAGGAGGAGATCGAGGTAGTGAAGGGGAGATAACTGCCTGCCAGTGAGGAGGGATTCGACAATTTTGCGACAGAGTACTGTTCAGAAGGAAAGAACTGCATATTCAACCTTGACAGTAATGAGTGCTTTCCACGCTTGGGTGAATAAAGGGAAAAGGGTTGGGGGAATTTTGGGCACGACGACGACGACAGGGCCCATAAAGAGAAATGATTCGTTTTCCTCTCCTGCTATTCCCTCCGACTTTCCCCTCTCCCTCCCTCCCCCCTTTCTCCCCAACTCTCCCGGCCCTCCTCCACGCACCGTGCCCCATATAACCCTGCTGAATGTCGTGTACCGTGCTGCCTCACTGGATTCATGCTCCCATGGAGCATTACAGCTCCTCCCTAGCTGCCTCCCGTTCCATATTCTGCACATGTATGACGGCATGTCCTAGTACGGTATGTTGTACCACCAGTGTAAAGAAAGACGCCACTTTGTTCAAGTAAGGCAGGCGGCAGGCGGTTTTGCTCACCAAAAAGACACCGCGGAGAAGAAGACGGGGGAAGGAGGATGTTGTTCAGCAAAAGTTTTTCCTGCCTCGAGAGTCCACGCCACCACTACCCAGCTGCTTTCATACTTTGGAGAAGAAGGGGGAGGTGGCGGTGGTGGTGGCGTGGGAGGCGAAAGAAGATGCCTCCTCCTCCTCCTCGGAGCCGCCTTTGATGTGGTTTAACTCTCCGCTCCTCTTTCCTCTTCTTTCTTCCAGCCCTGCAGGCCGTTGGTGGACCTCTCGGTCGCGGCGTAGGAGAAGGATGCCTCCGCCCTGCCTCCGCCTCCACGTCTTGTCGCCCTGGAAAGGAATTCAACAAAATGTACAGTCACGACTGATGGTAGTCTGGAGGGAAAATTTCTTGTATTGAACTACAGTCAATTGCACAGGAAAATTTCACCTGCTCCACCTCTGCCACAGCCTGTGTCCCCTCAGCCTCTCCCCCTCCTTCCCCCGCGTCGGGTCCGGCTCCTCCTTCTCCTCCCCTCCTCCCCTCTTTCGTCATGACCGGAAGGAGGACCAGGGACGCAGAGGACAAAGTTGAACGAATCTCGGCTCCCTCTTCCTTTTCTTCTTCCTCCTCCCGCTCCTCTCTAAAAGTCTACCCTTCCCCCTCCTCCACCTCCCGGTTCTTGACTTGGGCTGGCTTTGTTGTTGGAACAGAGCGTAGTATGTAGGAGAGCCGCTGTGTAGAGAAAGCAAATTCCAAGTTGTGGGAAATGTTTTATATACGGACGATGAAAATTGTGCAAGACACTATGACAAGGGTTTCGTCTCATAACCATTGCAATGCATCTTGTTGAATTCCTCACCCTGCAGACTGTGACTCCTCCTCTGCGGTGAAGAAGAAGGATTCTCTACGGTTGGTTTTGGTCGCCTGGTTGATGCGGGTGGGAAGGATAAACTTTGGAAAGAAGAAGGAAGGGTGGTACGGTGGTATGGGAAAGATGGTTGCTAGCTCTCCTTTCTCGTCTCTTTCCCTTCTCCTCCTTCTTTTTTCACCCCCTTCCCCTCACATGCCAGCCGTCACTCAAGAAGACGCCTCTTCCTCTTTTCCAAGTTTTGTCAGATGGCGGCGGCGGCGGCGGCGGCGGCGGCGGCGGGGAAGGGACGCGGACGCGGACTTTGCCTCTCCTCCTTTGGTACTATGGTGCTTTGGCAGATGTGATGTGGCTTTTCTTCGTCCCTTCGGAAAGGGAGGGATGGGGGAGTGGACGACGACAGGCGGAGGGGGGAAGAGGAGACGGATGTCGTCGGCGTCGTCGCTTCTACTTGTTTGCGAAAATATCTTTTCGTCGGGGGATCGAAAGGCGGCGTAGATGAATTGATGGATCTGTGATATCTGTCTATCGATGGTGGATGATGTGACGTGACTTTGAGGGCAGGGAATTTTTTCCTCCTCTCGGTCTTTTTTGTGCGCTCTCTTTCCCTTTGGCCTTTTCGAACTCCTTCCGGAATCCCTGCGGCGACGACGAGGCCAAAAGAGTCGGAGCAAGAGAGTAGATCAATGCAGGTCTCGATAGTCCATTTTCCTTCCGCACTTGCCTGTAAAGAATCAGGAAGACGGGAGGTTGATTGATTAAAATTGGCCTAGAAGGAACTTGAGTATGTAGTTGTGGGGCGGGCCATATGAAGAAGGGTCTGTTCAAGGTCTGCCGCCGTACTGTTTTGGCGCTTTCGCCATCGAATTCTTCTCCAATTTCGGCGCCGGTCGTTTCGCCGCGGAGTCAATAAGAGGGGAGGGGGACGGTTGAGGAGGGGCGTAAAAAGTAAAGTAGGGAGCGGAGGGTGGATGGGCGCGCTCGAGAAGGGAGGGCAGTAAATACCGCTGCAGCAGAGGGATCGGCCTACCGGATCGTGATCCCCTCCTACGTCCCCTCCTTTCACAGCCAGTTTCATGTCCTTCACAGACTTTGCCGAAAAGATCCGAACTTCAATCTTCCCTTGCATTTTGAGAGAAAGGAGCCCTGTGGTGTTTGTCTGTTCAACATGCAGAGTGCTGAAATAGCAATTTTGAGAACGAACACACTGAGGCAGAGGCAGGCATGATTTAGTTGGAATTTGGACATATTTTGTCTCCATGTTTTTTTAGACATGTATATCCTCTTTCAGAGACATTTTCTAGACATTTTAGCTCTTTCTCCTGACAAGCTCCCCTCTCTTCTTGCTGCTTTGCCGGCATTTTCCGCCCCATTTGACTCTTCTTCCACCCACTATACTCTCTCCCGCAGACGCAGCCTACCCAACTTTCCTCCTCGAAGATTCAAGTCTTTCCCCCTCCCGCACATATCCATCAATATAAAAAAAAAATCGGAATTCCGGGAAAATTTCGACTTTTCCCTTCATACTTTTTGAGGGAGATGGGTGGGGGCCCTGCTCAATTGCTGTAGAAAAAGAGGCAAATGGAGGGGGAGGATAAAGTTCAATCTCTCGCGTGCCTACTTTCTCTCCGGAACTGGATAAAAACTTGATTCAGGAGACCCCCTTCTCTCCGGATCTGTCTTTTTCTGCCGTTGCTTGTGTGGAATCGAAGAATCACCAAATGTGGAAGATCGCGACACCGTGAACACAGTGGGCGACCTTGAAATCAAATCGTCGTTGGTCGAATCCCTCTGCCCTTTTTTTCTCTGCCGACCCTCATATTTTACAGTCGTAACTCCTTGGTCCTCGATCCCGACCGGCTCCGGTCCCTCCCTCCTTCATACAGCCCGACGGACCGACTGAGTTTCCACCCACAGCTGGCCCACTGCTAGCTGGGCGAAAAAAGTTAAGTCGGAATGAAGAAAGAATTAACAGCAGTGTCTGTCTGTCATGGCATTGCGACAATCTGCAGTTTTTGAGCCACAAAGAAAGTGCAGAGCAAAGCATTTTGATCCCCCAGACGGGGTTTTCCACCTTCGGTGTATATATTTTCGAATTGCCCTGCTGCTATCTCTCTTCTGTACGGGGGGGAAGGGCGCCACGGCCAAGTATCCTTTTATATTCGAGTGGTTGGAAAGTGCAAGGGCGGACGAGGAAAAAAGGAAGGAGCTAGAGGAGGAGGAAGAGGAGGAGGAGAAGGGAGCCACTCGTGAATATTTCAAACGTTCCCCCGCCTTCCTCTTCCCCTCCTCCCCTAAGGGCTGCGGGGGAAAAAAGGACTTTTCTTCGACTTGCAACGCCGGCTGGGAAAGAGGAGGAGGAGAGGAGGAGGAGGAAGAGGGGAAAGGAGAATATTGGAATACCTCCCCCTTCCCCCTCGTTCCCCCCTCGGGTTCTCTTGGCGAAAGAGGGAGGGGAGTTGGAGGTCGGGAGGGAGGGAGGGAGGGAGCTTTGAAATTTTATCGAGGTCGGCATCGTCCTGAGGGCCACCAAAGCCTTGAAGAAAGGGGGAGAGGGGGCGTTTCTGCCTACGTCTAACTCACTTTTTTGCATCCAAGGCGCTAAAATTCTGCACAATAGAGCAGCAGCACTATGATTGGGTTCATATTTGTTTTTCCTCCTAAACATTTTCCATCGCGCTAGGGAAAAGGAAAGAGAGGAAGGAAGCTTTATCCGCCATTTTCCTGGGAAAATACAAAAAATGGAGGGAAGGAGGGGGGATTCCGCCGCCGAGATTGGAGCCAACCCTTCTTTTCCTCCTTCCTTTCTTCCTATCTGGCACCAAGTCCTCTCAGCCTCCTCCAAACCATGCCATCCCAGTGGGCTTAACTTCTACCCTGCAGGAGAGAGAAGGAAGAAAGGAGAAGACGAACAAATTTAGTGGAGGCGGCGCAGATGGGGAAACAAACCGCTGCCAGCCAGAATGATAAGAAATTGCCAAAGATAATGTCACCATGACTTTTATTATAGGAGGACGTCCCAACTTGATACAATTGATCTATTTTGTCCATATTTTGTAGCATTTAAATATCTAGCCATTGCTCCGCCGACCTCGGCCTATAACTTCGCTTCCAAAACCCTGCCGCCCAAGCCCAGCTAGCTAGGAAGGGGGAGGAAGGAGGAGGGATTGGGATAATCATTGCCGGAGGGGGAAAGGATGGGGGAAGGAAGGAGGGAAAAACTTACTTCGTTCATCCGACGTCTAGCCTGCCTGGAACCCTCGTCTCTCTTCCTTCTCCCCAAAAAAGAGAAAGAAAGGTTTTTCCCCTTCATCCATCCAAGCTTGCTTGTGTTCTTCCTCATTGGGCGGAGAAGGGAAAGGAAGGAAGGAAGGGCTTAACACGGGAAAATGTGGGTTGGCGTCGTCGGTGGGTTTAGGATCGAGGCTGAGCGGGAGAGGGGAGAAGAAACTTTTCTGGAGCTGGCTTGTTTTCCTCCCCTCCCTCCTTCCTTCCCTCCCTTCCCTCCATTGTACAACTTTTGGGGGACGAGGAAGAGAAGTGGTTGAGGGGGAGGGGGAATTTTACGCTCGGGCGCCCACCTCTCTCCATCGTTTGCTGAGGGCGAGGAGGGGAGGAGACACGGTCGGTCAGTGAAAGTGGGGCAGCGTTTTCTCTCCTCCTCCTCTCCTCCCCATTCCGATGTCCTTTTGGGTATAGCGAGGAGAAAGAGATTGCGGTTGCCAAAAAGAGGGTTGAGAAATGCCCCGCGGTACAAGTCGTACGGCGTGTCACACATATACCGTACCCACAGGGAAAGGCAGGAGGAAGTAGGTGCGTGCCCACTGCCCACTGTCAGTATGAGCATCACCGCCCATTTGCTGACTGGAGTGTCCGTCCTCCTCCTCCTCCTCCCCATTCCTCTTTGGCTATAGTGCTGCCGGCTGCCAAAAAGCGATCTGGATGGTGGGGGAGGATGTGCGGTAGGTTTCGGGTGGTCCATTGAAAGGGTTTGGTTGGTGGCAAAGAAAGTACTTTTAGGGCGCCGAACCAGAAGGGCGCCCCCTCTCCCAATCCACGTACCCACCCATTGCAAGCCGCTACAGCCGCAGATTCTTTTGATGGCCATCAAGGGCATTGTGATTCTCATTGGATGGTGACTTCGAACGCTTAAAAAAATCATAGTCCCTGAGTTCCCGAAAAGCCGCAACTTACCAGAGTACTGTACAGATAGAGTAGTACGGTTAAGGTGAGCCCTTGAACTAGGTAAGGTTGGCGCCTCCGTCGCTTTGCACCCCTTAATTTCGCAAAGTGCCTTCGTCTCCCGGCCTCCCTCCCTCCTGGCTCAGGACCTGTTGGGAAGGAGTCGACCCTACCCACCAACGCATATACGTGCTGCTACGCCGACGCCGCCGACGCCGCCTCGAATGACAGGCATTTTCTCGCCGGCCGCGAGCTCCTGCAGAGGCAGGCACAGGAGGAGGAGGACGAGAAAGGATTTTGCAAATCCCAAATCCTACCGCCGACGCCTTACTTTGCCTAGCTTCCGTTTTCCTCGATAGTAGGGAAGAACAAGAACATACTTTGTTAAATAACCTGAGGCGAAAATTAGCAAAAAGATCACAGAACTGGTTAACATTAATGATTTTTTTGCTCTCTTCAAAAAATTATAAAATTTGACCTTGACTTAGAGTGGTATCTCTGTCAATTAAGTGATCTTAATTCTCCCCTATGATTTCATAATGGGGTGTGACCACCAAGGGAGACTGAAAATATAAAGTGGTTCATTTCTCACTATCATTTCAGAATGGGGTGTGAACCTCCCCTCTGTCTTCATAATAGAGATGGAGTAGGGAGGGGGTCACACCCCAAAATGATTTCGGAATGGGGTATGACCCCCTCTTAAACCATACATGGGAACCATACACGGGTTTTTTAAAATAAGAATGATGAAACTGATTTCAAATATGGGGTTCTTCTTTCAATTCTTTATAGACCAGACATGGGCTCTCTCGAAAGCCCATGTATAAAAGTTATTTCCCCCAACAACAACAACCAAATTCACTAGTAGACCAGCGGGCCTACGGCCGCAGGTAAAAAGGAGGACGAGGTGGCGGAGGAGGAGGGGGGAGGGGTAAGGGAGAGGCGTGAGCAGACTTTGCAAAATCCCCTTCTCTTCTTCTTCTTCTTCTTCCTCCAAGGCATCTCCTCTTCAAGGCAAGCTGCTTCAACAAGGTTTTTTTTAAAAAAAAGTAGTGGCGGCGGCGGTTTTTTCTGGGCAAAGGCAAACCAAACCCAAGGGACTTAGGCGCCAAAGAGGGCTCTTTTGCTCCTCTCCCCTTCTCGTGGGGGGGAAGGGAAACTTTTGTGGTGCGACGTCTAACGTTTCCTGCGGCGGCGGGCGGCGGCTGGAGTGCACTTGCTGGCAAAGAAGAAAGAAGAGGAGACGCAAAAAAAGGCGAACAAGTGAAAAAATAAACCGCTCTTGCGCAATATATCTCCCCGAAAGAGTGGTTTTTTGTCGGGTGGGACTTATTTCTATTCTGGTCTCCCTCCTCCTCGTTTTTCCCTGCTGCCTCCTTCCCTCTTCCTCCCCACCTCTTCTCGCTCTTCCCCTCGTCTCTCTAGGGAGACATTGATGATGACGAATCCCGCATTTCCGCCTTTTTTCTTCCTCCCTTTCTCCTCTGTTTCTTCCCTTTTTCCGCAACGGCTGAGGAATGGAAAGAAACACAAGCACCTGAGGCTGTTTAGTGCTTTGAGAAATCTTGCTACACTTTTAGACGCACCTAATTAATAATTCTTCTACCATTTAACAATCAATGCATTACTTTTGCACTATAAAAGGCATGATCCGTAGAAGAAAGCCGTACACATGTTGGAGAGACAAACGAGAGAATAGGATGGATATTTACAATTAATTGCTAGAAGAATTCAAACATCACATCGAAAGCAGACTTGAGTTAGTAAAAGCCTCTCCCCTCGGTAAATTCTTTCGAGCTCTTGTCCCCTCTCCTCCCATTTTCGCATCAGCAGCAGCTGGCTTCGTGAGGATGGAAGGGGCGGGAAGCTTGGGGGGAGGGGGGAGAAAAAAAATGTAATTTAGTGGCTGGCTTCTTCTTCCTCCTTTTCCTCGCTAAGGCTTGCACGCGCCCCCTCTCCCTCTCCCTATCTTGGGGCTAGGAGGGAGGGAGGGAGGAGGGGGTCTTAGCTCCCCCCGACCAGAAATCGCCGTCGGCGTTTTTAAGAGGGAGAGAGCGAAGGACGCCGCTGGAAAAGTGAATTAAAAAGCACTGAGAAGGTATGCAACGGTGAAGATGTTAAAAATAGTTGAAGCGTGGATGGAAAAGTAGTCGAATCTCTCTCTCTCTCTCTCTGGGATCTCCCGGGCAACGGTTTCCGCGAGGGAAGAGGAGGAAAAGGAGGAAAGGGGAAGCTGTCTTGCCGCCGCCGTGTACCAGTCGTTCATGGCCGAAGAGGAGGAGGAGGAAATGGAGGGAAAAGGAAGCTCTCTCCCCGTATTTGGCTGCTATAAGGCCACTGCCGCCTTCTTCACAGAGGAAGGGAGATAGAAAGACGGTGGAAGCTAGACTCGTTCGCAAGAGGAGTGCCGCATATCGCCCAAAGCGAGAACAATGTGTTTCTCTTAAAAGGATCAATAGGCTAATATTCCTCTTTGTCAACTTTAAATCCAGAGTCCATTTAAGAAATAGGAAGATGCCCTTTTCAAAACAAACGAGCACCTGCGTGAGATAACGATACCAGCTAGGCAAAAATATGAAAAAACACCTTTTTTGGCCGCACAAAAAGACCCTCCTCCCGGTCTAAACCTTTTTTCTCCTTCTCGAGATAATCTCCGTGAATAATCCCCCAATTATTCTCGCCACGAGGCGAGAAGTGGAAGGGAGAAAAAGAGGGATGTGCGAAAGGCCCACGGCGGCCCAGCAAAAGGGGAGCGGAGGAGGAGGGAAAATTGGGGGAGATGGCGGTAAGTGGGAACAATGTCCCATCCGCCGCCCAAGCCCAAGCCGACGCCTCTTCGTCAATAGATGACGCAATTCTTGGTCCCCATTACAGGACGGACTTTGGACAACGTCGGCGCGTTCACTCAACGCTTTGGTCTGTTCAAAAACTGAAGTCGACAAAAGTTGGAGAAACCCGCGCCATCCATCGGCCATTTCCTTCCAACCCCCTGATGTGTCTTCTTCCATCATTGCCCCTAGCGCCATTTACAAAGCGGCGGCGGCGAACGAGGGAAAGCGAAAGGGTGAGGGGGATATATCCTCATATTCGGCGATCGAATAGAGATGACTTTGTACAAAGGTAGAGCGGGGCTTTGGAGGATGTTGTAAGTGAGTAGTGTGCAGATGAACGATCGAAGATGGTTCTATAGCCATTATATCTACGTACAGCTTCATGAATCATCATCGCTTTCCTAGTGCGCGGTGTCACGTCTCCCCCGCAATGCACGATTGTACGTGACGTTGCAAAGAAAAGCATAAAAATGATCCGCCCTGATGACAAAGGTTCGGCCGCATAATTTCGTCGGCAGCTCTCTCGGTGTAGAGATTACATACCCCAAGTCCCATTCTGAGTTTGATTAATTTACTCCTTTAATATTTGCCGCCCCGTGCCAAAAAAGGGCGCTTTCTCACTCCTCCTCTGCTCCTAATGCAATGTTCCGTCGTCAACAGTCCTCGGCATCTTCAATTGGTGCTCCATCCATCTTTTCCGGGAGTGCACAGCGGAAGAAGAAGGGGGGAAGGAAGGTCTCTACCTCCGCTCAGCCTTTTCTACCCTCCCCTCCCCCCCAAAAAAAGATATGCTGGCAAAGGGACATAAGCATAATATTCCTCCCCCTTCCTTTCCTCCTCAGAATACGTCTGAATGGAATAATAGGAGAGGGGAAGGAAGAGATGGGCTACAGAAGAGGAGTAAGAAAAGGAGGGCAGGCGGGCGGGAGGAGAAATGGAGGAGGATACAAGAGGAGGAGCGAAGTGGGGCTGTTACCGTTTTCTGAGTTCGGTTGCGCGCAGAATCAAAGGATAGAGCATGCCAAAACGGGTTCTTCTGACGTTTGTGGGATTCTCCGTATTTTCACATTTTTCCATGAGTCGCCCTACATATGTAATATTTACTACCAATATATTTAGGTCTTGAGTGGTCAGAGCCACACGTGGGCTGCTAGGGGGAAATTTTTCTCGCCCAAAACACACATCCGAAACAGTATAATTTGCGCGCGCAGCGCGAATTGTTTTTGATTTGGTGACATTTCGAAGAAATTTTTCTTTTGGTGGGGGGATGCCCGTAAAATTTTCAAAAAAGAGATGGATTGGTGGTTAGTAAGGCCTTGTGCATGGGGGGTATAATTTTATGGAAGTGCATGGGGAAATTAACCCCATCCCCCCTTGCCCATGTGTGGTCAGAGTGACCTTTTGTTGAATATCCAGAGCACCTGTGAGAGTGTGCGTATTGTAACATCCCCCCAAAAAGCCCTCGAAAGTGTAAGCTCCGAAAGAACCATTTCGCGGTGCTCCTTTCCCAACTTTCCATTTCTCCCTTGATGTGCCTCGGTCGTGGAAGAAACAGAAAAGTCGGCCCCACCCCCATTCCGAAGGGACGCTTGGGGGGCGAGAAATAAAACTTGTGCCATTTGGTTTGTGGGAAAGAGGGTAGAGGTTGGTTGGCTTTCCCGGTTTCTCGGCGGCGGCGGCGGCGGCGGCGGCCCAGCGTCGTCCTCGTCGTCGTTTTCCGCTGAGCAATAACTTCTTCCCATCTCCCATCTATCTCTTACCTCTCAGATCTCCTAGAAAGGGGGGGGGGAACAAAGTTAGCCAATTGCATGCCACCAAAAACCGTAGCGGACAAACCCTTCCAATGCTCCTTTCAACCTCAGGGAAGCCGCAGATCGTCCCACGGCGAAAACCGAACTGCGACCTTCTTCGGCGAATTTCTTGCATCATCCACATGAAATGGGCTTCTCCTCCTCCCCTTTCTCTTTCTCGAAATAGCTTTTTCTCCATCCCACGAGCGCTTCTCTCCATGAAGATAGGAGGAGGAGGGAGGAGGACGCGATTTAAAATCGTTAGCGGCGCCCTCCCTCGCTCCCTCCTCTGACTTGAATTTCAATGTGGGTTGAGCGGGAAGAGAGAAGGCAGCTAGAAAGAGAAGAGGCCTGGGGAGGATGGGAAAGAAGGCGCCCGACGCCGCCGACGCCGACGCCGCAAAATCCCATCAAACCCTCCCCCACCCATGCAAGGCCAACCAAGTCCTCTCCTTTTGCGTCTTCGGCGGTTGCCGGGAATGCGTTCTCTTAGGACGCATTCGTCGAGTGAAAAAGAAATGTCGGAAGTTAAATCAATTTTGTTAACAATTGCTTGACGAAAAATACGAGGAGATTGAATTGTGGTTGACTACCGGTGTCCCAGCGTGAACGGACTCAAACCGTGTCGACGGGTCTTCCAGGATCGGCCTAGGACAGCTGACTGGCGTTCAGACCCAAATCCGACCCAATGTAGGGTTTGGGGGAGGCTTCCTCGTTTCCTTCCCCTCACAGATGCAATCTATGTGAGTTCAGACTGACGTACGTAAAGTACGTTGGCACTTTTCTGCCCATCCGTCCTTACTCCCAATCGTCGTCCAAAATACGACGTACGAATGATCTTCAATCGCATCGGCAAGGGTCTCCAAGGAAAATAAAGTCCCTTTTAGCGCAGGCGATTTCGTCGAAAGTACGAGGAAATGAAAGATACCATAGTAAGAAAGAAGGGGAAAGGGGAATGTTTCCCCCGGCATTTTTTCCACTCCATTAGTCGTGCTTTGAGGAAGAGGAGGAGGGAAAGAAGAAGGGAAAAGTCGAACGGAAGAGGCGGGGGAGGAAGGAAGAGAAAAGAAAAGAAAAAAGGCGGCTCCTTCGATGTGCCTTATTCCCTTCCCATTTTCTCCTTTTCCCCCTCTCTTTGCCTTTAGATGTTTCAATACCTTCTAATATAATGGTTGCACTTTGGAGTAAGGTATTTTGCATCGAACACGTCGAAGAAATCTTGGGTGAATTCCGCACCGTAAAAGCACGAAAGGAAAGGGAAGTGTAAGAGGAGGAGGAGAAGGGGTCGATGGGAGTAGCGTGGAGGTGGAGGAGGAAGGTGTCTTCTTCTTCTTCGTGATCTACCGGCGCCAAAAAGGGGAGAAGAAGGGGTGGAGATGGGAATTTTTGAGAGGTGAAAAATGAGTGTCCCTCCTCCTTCTCCAGCCTTCTCCTCCAGCTCCAGTTGGTAAGATGCCAAGGGAAGGTATGAGAAAGAAGAGGAGTTGAAGAAGAGGCTCCTACTTTTGTACTCCTATCTCCCAACGCCCCTTCTCCCCTTCTCCTTTCCTTGGCCTCTCAATGCAAATGTGTTTCTTCTTCAGCTTCCCTCTTCTTCCCTACCTCTTCCTCCTCTCACTGACTGACTTCACAACTTTTTTTGGAACCTCACTGTTCTTGGCTCCCGTTTCATGCTGAGGGCGTTGGTAGGTGGCCTCCTTTTTTGTCTTTTGAAAGGGGTACAAAGTGTGACGTGTCCAGAATGTAGAAAAAAGGAAGGGGACGATGGCATGCCGTGAACATGAAAGTACGGAGAAGAAAAAAATATACTGTATTTGAAAATTTCACCCACACAGGCAGCTGTAACAAGGGGGAAAAAATACAATCATACCATGTTTGTTTGTCGTGAAAATCAATCTTTTCTTTGGCCGATTTTGTAGAAATGTTGTTGGGAATTTTTTAAAACTCTGCTGTGATCCTTTTGTCTCTTCTCTGTGCCACGATCGAGGGACATCAAAGCGACTCTTTCCCTTGAGATGTGTGCGAAGAGTCTTATTTTTAGCGCGGGCGACTGAGAGACTTTTGTGCCTGCGTCAGCATTGCCTCCTTGGGTCTCTCGGTCCCATGAGACGGAGCGGAAATATACGGAAGATATACCAGCAAGCAAGTGGCCTAGTCGTTCGTCGTCATTGCCGCCGTCAGGAATTCACCACCGAAAAGGCGACTGCACAGACTGTCATCCGTGCCTAGTACATACCGTATTAGCGGTTATAATTCAGCACAGTTTTGGCGAATTTCTTCCCGAAAAAGGGGAGTGAGAAAGACAGGAAAAAGTTTGTGTTGCAGTAGAGCAAAGAGGGGAGGGAGGGAGAAGGGAGCTGTCAAAGAGAGAGGAAGAAGAGAAAATAGCCTTTTCTTCTTCTTTTCTTTCTTTCTCTTTTTTCCGCGAACCCCATAGATCAGTGTTTGCCAGCCCAGCACCACCACGGCCCCCTCCAGCCAGCCAGCCAGTCTTTCCAAGACACGGGAATATTTTTCCCTGTCTTTCTTCTTTCTTCTGTATTTACGCCAAGTCTCTTTCCCTCTTCTATCCAAAGGGGAAAAGGGAGGCTTTTTCGGTTTACCGTGTTTCCCTTCCCTTCCCGCCTCCGTCGGCCTCTTTATTTACGAGGTCTGCGCATGCTATGAATCAAATTTCGCGGATGAAGTTTCTCTCCCCACTACTAGCTCCGCCCCCAACCAAACCCTCTCTTTTTCCCGTGCGAACCGAGCAAGGCGGATCCATTTTCGCATAATGCTTCGCAAAAAAAACCCGGCGTCGTCGGCAGCGGCGCTTATTCGGCCCACTGCGCAAACCACTCGCCTGCAGTCCGTCGTATACAAAGCTTGGCCTTGTTGGAAAGGCAGCATGTCGCCCGCGATTGACCCGGCTCCCCTCGCGTGCACCATTCGTCTGTGCCACCACCACGTACGTACGTTTTCCAGTTTCGCTAGTCGTAGTACGGTAGGTTCGTGTCACATTTTGCGACATTTTTCATCGTATGTTTGGTGGTGCAACGTATAGCTGCTCTCTTTTCCTGTTTCGCCGTCCGAGGCTCCCACTCCTCATTCATGCAGTCCCCTTCTCCCTTCGTTGTGGCAAAGGGTGAAACAGGGGGGGGGAGACTTCGTCGGGGAAATGAGACATTGGACAACAAATTAATTATCACTCTCGGTCAACGTGACTCGTGGAAAGGGCGGCTTTCGGACTACACAATATCACAATAGCAGTGCAGCAGCGAAAGAAACTAGACACCCTGTCGTCGTCGAATCCCCCCCTATGCTTCGCTCCTAGACTACCCAAGTGGAAAATGGACTCCCTCCCTCCCAACATAGTAGCCCAGCCCCTCGTCGGGGCCTGTCCGCGGGGGCCGCTGCCTTCTTCCCTCCCCTTCCCCCTTTTCCTGCCGTCCGGAATTAGTTATGCAAGGCAGACTTTGGCACTCCCTCCTCCTCTTACATCCCCCCACCAGAGGGAAGAAGGACGATCCCCCCCTTTTCTTCTGTTCCATGAAGCCAAAGTGCGTGCGCCGCTTGTGTGACCAAGGGCGCCCGCCCGCCGCCCCTGTGTTGAGTGGGTGGAGAGAGGAGGCCCTTTGAGATGGCTGGGGCAGAGGGAGGCACAAGGGGAGAGGGTCGAGAATGACTTCTCTACGTGAGGGCCTTTACCAACTGTATGGCAACGTACTAGTGTGGTTATGTATTTACCTTCCGTATACTTCAGTAATTGTTATGAAATAATATTTCTTGATGGTGAAAGCAAAGAAAGGTCTTGGCCCCTAGGTTCGATTTTCAAGTAGTTGGTGAATTTCGCCCCCTTCTGATGTTCTCCTCTCGTTTCCTTTTCCTCCTGTGTTTGGTGCAGCGTGGGAGAAGAGAGAAAGAGAGAGAGCTGGCTCCAATGTCTCTCTCTCTCTCTCTCAGACAGACAAAAGCAGTAGGGAAAGGAGGAGGCATCAGACCTCCTTCTCCCGTTCCTTCCCTCGACGGACGGAGGTCTCGGCGGCGGTGGCAGAGGCACCACTTGACTTCCTGGCAGTGGACAATGGCCTTTTCGGATCGAGGAGGTCGAGGATAGGATCAAGAACACATACTCAACATACACGCGCGGCACATATAAACTCGAAGACACTTTGAGAGATGGAATTTCCCCAAGTCTTTTGGCAAAAAAGCTTTTGTCCAATTCCGATTGCTGTTAAATAATATGCCCGAATTATTTTCTAAAGTAGTATCAAACCTCGTCTCGTCAAAGTCAAACCTATCCGACCCTGCCGGGCGCTCTGCGGCGAACCCAAACCCATAATGAGTAGGGCGGGGAAAAGAGGCCGCAGTGAGGTCAATCGGGGCCAAAAGCGCCACATCCTATTATAGGTAGACGCCGTCCGTCTGAATGACCATCCGCCCTTTCTCTTTTCCTCCAGACAGCCAGACACATATCTGAGCGGCAGCACACTCAAAAAACCTGGCAACGAAAGGTCCTTGCAGAGCAGGAGGAAAGGTGAGTCTTTTCTTCTACGAGGTACTAGCACTCCTTCTTTTCCCTGGCGAGAATGGTGGGCGAAGAATGAGAGAAGTGGGATGGCGGGGGAAATGGGATGGGGACGGAAGAGACGTCGCCCGATTCATCCAAGAGGAGAAGAGGACACTTTCGGAGAGCTAGGGGCGATGGGCAAGGAGAAAGAGTGGGTATATAAGATGACAAGAAAGTGGAGAAGAGTTCCAAATTCTTAAGTTTTTATTTACGTACCGTCGGGATTTTGTTGGAATTATCGCCAGTTGGGTTATACCCGATAGAGGTGAAAGTGGGATCTTCTTTTCTTTCCCATCTGGACTCAATACCCTCTTCTCTCCTTCTCTCGATCCCCTCCTTTCCTCTGGCGAGTCGAAGGGACAGACGGACTGAGTACAGAGGAGTACAGCCCCTCCCGTGTATAGGTAGGTATATCCTCCCTGATAAGGTCTCTCACCCGCTCCCTCCTCCTCTCCGCTTTTCCCTCGGAGGTGTCACTTCCAGCCGGGGGCGCGGGGGAGAAGGAGAGAAGAATTAACTAACGGACAGGACTTACCTACTTGTAGTACAGACCCGTATGCAGTAGGCTGTTCAGTACTATTGTCACAATATAATGTACATCGTCGACTACAAGCCGTCGGCTTTCGCCCCTCCTATGTATGTATTCACGGATATTTCTTCCGTTTCATTGGATCGAGGCAGACAGTGAAAAGTTTGCTTCACGGTCATAATCCTGTGGTCCAGTGAGTCAAACACAATATAGCCCAGTACCCCCTCGCTGTACTTTTGGCCTCCCGTGAATTATGGACTCACATTGGGGCGATACAGCCGCAATATAATCCGCGACCGCTCGCCCGAATGGCGGATATCCCTCCCTCGGCCCCTTCCCGCCCTCTTGCATTGACGAACGGGAGAAGCGCCAGCGCCGACCCAATACAACCGGTGCACGTCGGTTAATTATCCTTTCGTTAGCAAACGCGACAGCAAGGAATGGTTATGGATGGGAGGTGGGTGGGAACTGAAGCTTTGCGTGGGGTATGCGTGGGGTGCACTCCTCTCGATCGTGGATTACACACTGGATCGGGAAGGAAGGAAGCTTGGAGGATCTCCTACTCCCAAATCCCAACACCCCCGCTAAAGTCTGATAAAAAGATCGTTGTTTTTCTTGAAATTTCCCCTACTATAGCACTCTATCAGAAACTTTTAAAAAGTGCTGGAGGCTAAGTATATATACGTACACAGCTCCATGGCAGGGTGTTCGAAATAATTTCCCTTCGCTCGAAACGCTGGTTGGGCTCTCAATTAGCCCGAACAGCGTCGACACCGAGGATCAATCTTACATGGGCGGCGGAAGCAAGACACCACCTCCGTCACCTTCCCTTGGGCAGATAGATACCCACAAACCTGGCATTCATTCGTGTAGAAAAAGAACATGGGATAACAAGTTTTCCTGCTGCCTGAATGAAGTCACAACCGACATAGTGTGTGTGAATGGACACTAGCAACTCGATCCCGTCATCATCATCGCTTGCCTTCCTGGAGGGGCGGGAGAAGAGAGGAGAGAGCCACACTGCTTCCCTGACCCTGATGAAATATTCAAAGTTTTCTCTTCCCCCCAACCAACCGCTCTCCCTTCTGGCGGCGGTGGTGTCGGCGGAGCCTGCTCGAGTACAGAAAGAGAGGAGAAGAGAAGGAGAGGCCTGATATCTTTTCAGGCATTCTCAAGCATGAGGAGAAACTTGAATATATTAGGGGGGAGGAAGGCCAGCAGCCATCCACATCCCTCCTTCCCTCTTTTCTCGTCTATTCCTCATCCGTCCGCTTGTATGGAGACGTTAGAGCGCCAGGCAGGCTCACCCGCCCGCCCGCATGCCAGCTTCCCACCACCATGCATCAAATGTCAGATTCAACAAAAATTTCGCTACTTGCTGAAACTCTTCCCTGGCAGGAATGCATATTCGTGGGATAACGCTTCACTGGATGCCTCAAACTTGTTGGCGAATCTCATCCCTCTCTCCTCCGTGAAGATGGAGGCTGCGGACGCCCAATTAGGGAGTTATGGAAAGGAGAGGGTGAGGGGGGGGGGGACAAGGCGGGGCTACCGCCGCCGCCTTCACTTCACTCTATTCATAGAACCGTCTCTGACAGGCCCCTAAAGAGTGCCCCCACGAGCTCTTGTTTCATAAACGTAAAAAAGGTTTCCCAGCGCGTGCAGCTTTACTCTACAGGAAGTTTCAAAATTCCGCTCGCGGAGTCTCCGTAAAAAAGATGGGGGCCACATTATCTTCTCCATTCCTCCTCTCTCTCTCTCTCTCTCTTGTTCCTTCGCACCTTTTCCCGGCAGAGTGACGTCAGCACCTCCTTCCCCCTCCTCCTCCTGCCTTTAAACGAAGAGGTGGGGAAACAAGGGAAGAAAAAAAGGGGAGGGGAGAGCCTTTTGCTGCAAAAAGAAAGAGAAAGAGCGAAGGCCTGCCTTTGTCTTTCCCCTTTTATCAAACAAATATTGCGCGGTACTTGTTTGCTAATTCAGAATAGAGACGACTTTCCCCCAACGAGAAAAAAGAGGAGACATACGGTATTTAGGCCCACTCCCATTGATTGTTCAATTACTCGTCCTCCTCGAGAGACCAGCCTCGGATGCCGCGCGCGCCGACGCTCTCCTTTTTTATGTCCCAACTTTCCATATATGGCCATAGTAAAACGAGGAGCGGACGAGGACCCGACCGCGCAAGAACAGAACAGAAGTTCAAGAGCAAAAGAAAAAAGACCCTTTGGAAAGGGTGCCCTCCAATGCACAGGTCGGCAAAAGGGGAGAGTTGCTATAATCTTGTGTTGACCATGAAACAGAGCATATTATAGGCCTTTTGCTACCAGAGTGTCCTTTTCCTACGTGGCATTGCATCAACATATGAGATCGAATGAGAGCCCTATGAAACTCGCCCTGCTCTGGTTTGCGGCTTTGGCTGTGTCTTCGGAGCCCGGGCAAGGAGCCTTCTTCTGTGAAGAAGGGAGAGTCAGGGAGGAGTAAAAAACTTTACTTCCCTCTTGGTGGCCCAGGATATTTTCGTCAAAAACTTTTTTGGCCCGTCCCCTCCTTCGCCGCTGCGGCCGCGACGGCCGACACACCGCCGCCGCCAAGGTCCGGCGGGGATCGAAGGGCAACCCTCCACAGGGGCAGAGGATTCGCCAACTCAGATATGCCAACATGAAACCAAAGGCCTCGTGCCCTTCACTATTGGCAAAACGTACCGCAGCCGCCAAAGCCATGACCGTAGGGGATCGACCTGCGGTGAACGGCGGCGGCGGCGGCCGAGGCCCGAGGACGGACACTGCGGACAGACCACCGGCCGACCGCCAAGAGAAGGGGGAAGGGGAACTGCTACAATGTAGCTACGAGGAGGAAAGGAGGAGGAGATTCTGTACAGCGAGAAAATGAAGGAAGAAAGAGAAAAGGGTTTTTGTTGGTTGCGTGTCTTTGTGGGAAAGAAGAGAGTAGTGAGCACTTTTACTGAGAAAAGGGAGAAGGAGAAGAGAATGGAGGGGGTGGCGCAATTAGGCGCGGCGGGTAATATTGGAGGGAGAATGAAAAGAGAAACCTCAGAATTGATAGTTCCGAAATAATGCTTTTTGGGGGGCCCCAGATGGCCGACCCCACGCCCACCTATGCCCATCACCCAGTTATATTGTGTACGCCTGTACGTGTACCGTACGCACGCATATGACATGAAAGATGAACATTCTCCGGCGTACGACAACCATCTTCCTCCCCTTATACACAAAGTCGCGATCCTCTTCGAAGGAGGGAAAGAAGGACGAGATGGTCTTAGTCGCGCCCGATTTCATATTCAGGTGGCGGCGCCTCTCTTCGTCTCCCTCCTCCTCCTCCTTGCCCGCTGGAGGTGGAGGTAGAGGTGGTGGGACTTTTGAGGAGGAGAAAGACGAGGAGGGATCAAGTGACGTCAGCCAGGGGACTGGCTGGGGAACGGACGATGTGCATTTTAAATGGACGTATCCTCCTCCTTTTGGATTGAGGAGGAGGAGGAGGACGTTGGAATGGAGTGGGAGGAGCCGCCCCCTCCTTTTTCTCCATCTGGGCATAAGGAGGGATCATCAGCAAAGGGGTGGGGACGCTACGTGATAGCGGCGGCGGCCTCTCTTGCGTCTTGCGGGAAGGAACGACGTCGGCACCTACCTCGATCCTGATCTCCTCCTTCCGTCCCTCCGCGGTGGCCTCTCCTTCGCCTATAAGATCTCTCTCTCTCTCTTTCCTGAAAAAGTAACATGGAGAGAGAGTTACAGTGGAGATGGGTCTAAGAGGGGGATCGAGGCAGGAAGTGCAACAGGGAAGGCCCCTTTTTCATTTCGCGATTTTCGTCAGTCTAGAAGGGGAGGGGAAAAGAAGAAAGATGGATTGCGGGAAATGGGTCTCCTCCTCCGGCCGCTCTCCTCTTCTTCATTTTCATGCGGGTGCACCGCGGGCCCACAGTCTTCTTCTCCTTCTCCGGCAGCGGCGGCATTGGTGACAAAAAATGTCCTTTCTCAGTGCCACGCCCAGCAACGGCGGAGGTCTCTCGATCGGAAACTGGAATTCTTTTTTAATTAATTGAAGAAGAAGGGGAGAGTGAGCAGATACCCCTCTCACAATATTGAACGTACCTGTTAGATGAGCTTCAAGGTAGGTGAATCCAGCTCTCTTCCCTGCTCCCCTCCCCCCTCTCTCATTTTCCGCTTCCGTCTCCTGCTCTCTCCCTCTCCTCTTTCCGCCGAGGAGAATGGGAGAGGGAGGAGAGGGAAGAACGAACGAACAAGGGAACTCAATTTTGCAGCCCGGGGGGGGCGGACGGGGGAGGAAAAAGGGGGGAGGAGAAAGAGATGGGTTCTCCTCCGTCGTTCGTCCCTCTCTTCTGCCATCCCTCCCCACCAACCACTCGCTTTGAGCGATTGGAGGAAGAGGAAAGAGGCGAAAAAGAGGGACGGGAATCACCGCTTAGCTTGACGAATTTAGACGACCCTTTGTTTACAATTTGGGTATGCTTTGGCACTATCGATCACTAGTCATTGTGCGTGGTTTTCTCACATATACATTCTGTTGGCGATTTTCCCCTTTTGATCCTCCTCCCATCAACTCCAACCTTCACGCCACAGGTTTCCCAAAATAGAAAAGAGAGGAGGAGAGAGGCTGCAACACGGAGAGGGGAGGGTGGGATTATTTCGATGCTGATTATGACTGAGCTCCTCTTCTCCCCACTCAGGCTCCATCCATTTTTAGGGATGCCTGGAGCCAGCCAATCAGGACTTTTTAAAGCTTTCCCCCATTCTGGTACGTTAGGGTAAGACCTGGAAGATACAGAATGTGCACGCCGCGGAGCAGATAAGCAAAAAAGAACCGCAATTCTGGGTGGGTGCGTGCCCCGAAGGATACAGATAAAAAACCAAAGGGCAATGACAAGTTGCCCTTGGCTCTTTCCTACCTACCCATATGATTCAATATCTTTATTACAAACCGCTTTTCTTTGTAACAGAAAGTGTGAAAAGTTACTTGCAGTTTAGGGATATCCACCGCATCAAAAGTAACAACTTGGTCTATCGCGCACAGACAACTCTGCTTGCGCTCAAAAAATGGGGAGGGGAAAAAGTAGAAAAAGGGGGACGGGAGAGAGAGAGATGAGCGAAGTAGTTTCCGGGGGAAGAGACAAGATTCATAAATCAGGAGAAAGAGAAGAAAAGAAAAAGGGAGAAAAGACGATTTCTTTTCCTTTCCTTCGCTTCTTTCTCTGCGGCAACGATGGGGAGATCTAGCTATCTACGAAGGAGACAGTGCTGTGTATTTTTAGTTTTACTCTTTTTATACGATTGTGGTCTCATTCTTGTTCCTTGCTCATACACTTGCCTGCAAAGCAGCAGTCCCCCAACAAGTTTGGTTTTTTCGGGACTTTCTAGCCTTTAAGGTATGTGGGGCAAGCTAGTACTGTATATAATGTGGGAAATCAGGAAATGTAAGTACTTTCGGTCTGAAACCTCTATATCCAGATGTCTGGCGAAGAAAGAAAAGGGCACAGTCGAGAAAGAGACGACCAACCGATGAGAATCTAAAAGATTTCCCATTTGTCCATGTTGACCTGCAAACGGCCACAAAAAAGCTACAAAAAGAAGGACCCAACAAAAAAGTGGCGGGAAAAGTAAGACAATTTTATTTCTTCTTCCTTGCAAGCAATGCAAGAGCGTACTTTTTTGTCCGTACCACATATTCCCTTGCAGCCTGAGCAACCCACCCAAGCTTCACCACCTCCCGGAGGCCTTCCCCCTCAGCCTTCAGTCTTATCAGTTCTGCTCAGCCGCCCAAGCGTGTATCCCTCCGCCGTCG